>Ga0123340_1006942_pt1 | contig 10802 bp, 3 predicted proteins | sample SirMexnodulemix_FD_89961 | JGI IMG/M metagenome (GOLD analysis project Ga0123340, IMG submission 89961) | Root nodule microbial communities of legume samples collected from Mexico - Siratro Mexico nodule mix | ecosystem: Host-associated > Plants > Roots > Nodule | place: Mexico: Nepantla... | reverse complement strand
GAAAATTATTATTTAAAAATTAAAAATATAAAAAATTTGAAATTTTAATTGGATTACAAGATTAGCTATGAATAAATTTATACAAATAAAAAAAATAAATAAAAAAATAGACATGAATGTTCTTTGAGTGAACAAGATGAATAATAAAGAAGAAGTTAAGATTATTGTTTTGATTTGTAAACTCATGACGATGAAAAAAAATTATAAAACTAAATAATTTTATTATTAAGAATATATATGATTGAAGTCAATAAAAAAATATTTATACGAACTTAAGAATCTATCAAGTGAAAAAGATCTTACTAGAATAGTTAATACAAATTATTTTATTAATTTAAAAAGTACTTCATTCTTTAATTTATTTTAGATCTTTTAAAATCCTGAGTCTATTGGTTACGGATTTTGTGATAGTTTGTATATAAAAATATCATACAAAAACATCTAAAATCTCTAAATTCTCAAATTTCATGAATTTTTTTCTTTTTCTTTCTCTCATTGCATAATAGCATCAATTTTATGCTACTGTTTTCTATTGTTGTTTAGTTATCTTTTTCTTTCCCGACAAAATGTATACATATATCGATAGGGTGGAGAAGTGCTCGATAACATCCAAACCGTTAAATTGATAAAAAAAAACAAAAAATAACCGTTAACCAGAAACTTTCATTATGAACGTAGTAAGAGATGTTTCTATTCACTCCTCTCAAAACCAAATTGCATTGTATATTAAAGTTGCACTAAAAATAAATAACTCTAACAACCTTTTCCATCCTGCGTTTCCCACATAAAATTCTTTCTATTTATAAAACGTTGCAGAAATTGGACATTATTTTACTTTTGTTTTCTCTCTTCTAGCATGTGTGAACCTAAAAAAATCATTTTCCTAAAACTTTTGGATGAGAGGAGGGATGATGAAGAAATGTGAAAAGGTTTATTAGAAATGAACATTAAATCTAATTAAATCCTATAAAATTATTTGCAAAGTAAAATTTCACATAATTTAATATTATTATATTATATTATCTTTGGTCCCTCATGTGATAAACATTATTCTTTAATGGTACTTGTTTTGTTCGAATTGGATAAACTCTACCTAATATAATATAGTTGGACTCCGAAGGGTACGAAGGATGCATGAGACAGTCGTATAATAATATTAACATAGGTCCCTCACAGAGGAGACATGAAAATCTTTTCGACTTTTCTAAAATCTTTTACGGACACAGAAAACGTCTTCCAAGTTTTCCATTTGGGAAAACGACGCCCAAAATCAATTTCCCCTCTCACTCAAAATTTAGGTTCTCTTTATGTGGCCATGGAATTGGTGGGGTTTGTTTTCCCCCATGAATCAAACACAAGATATGGAATTGGGTATATTGTTCTTTTTTATTTACATAGATCTTTTGTTATGTGATTGATTAATTAATTTAGAACATATGATTATTTGGTCTAGATCGAGTGATAGATGGAGCAAACTGAGAAATGGGACCAATAATGAGGCATGTCGTGTAGGATTTGGGAATGTTCCTCCATGCTGCAATTGGATCCATTACCATGCAAGTGTGATTTTCTTCTTTCTACAATATGAATATAAAATTTCTGCACATAATCGAATCCAATGTTCGTCTTTGTTTTGAGAATCATGGTAGTAAAGACGTGGAGGTTTCTTCTTGTAGCAAGGTACTCTCCACAATCATCAATTTGTATTATCAAATTCAATTTTCAATTCACCTATCTTAGACCGCTTAATACCTTGTCGGGTTCGATGTATCAGTTCATGAACAGTAACTACAGGACAAAACACTCAAATTAGTTTTTCTTTTCTTCTCCATACATATGAACTTAAAGGTTAGGGTTTAAATATATTGAGTTATATTAATAAAGCTAAAATTTATTTCGTGAAAACTAATTTTCTGACCTTAAGATTTATATGAAATAGAAAATGCTGAATCAGAAGTAAAAGCTGCTGAAATTATAGAAAATAGTTATGTGAAAATTGAGTTTCTGACTTATTAACATGATGTAACATTCTATTTTACCTCTTTTATTAGTTGGAATTTGCTACAAATTATAATTTTTTGAATTAAGTTTATTAAATAACAGGTGATATCCTCCCAATTTTATAATTTTTAACAAATTTTAACTGAAAAAAAAAACAATATATATATTTGAAAAAATTGTGTTCGAGAATGTGATATTTAGACTCCTCATTTTTCATTTAAGAGAGTGATAGAAGAGAGAAAAAAAGGGAAAAAATATAAATAATGCGAATATTGAATTCATAATAAATATAATATAATATTGTTTCTACTTCTTGTTTTTAAGTGTTAGCTTTTTTAGTTGCCAGTTTAAAAAAATTCTATTTACGGATTTACTTACCGTTTTAGAGCTGAAGATAACAATAGTAACGTATTTATTAATTTTTCTTTTCACTTAAATTTAATTTAAATTACACATTTACAACTAATATTTTCGAATTAGAAATGGAAACTAATATAATATAAAATTTAAAAACTATTTTATAAAATAAATAAAATCTTATTAGTAGTGAGTTATAGGAGATTGGAGAAGTAATGAATAAGTTGATCAGTGACGTCATCCATACAAAAGTTAAATGAAAGGATAGTTGGATGAAAATAAAAGAAAAATATTTTTATTGAAATAAATATTTTAATACAAATTTAATTAAAAATATTCAAATTTACAAATTACTTTTATTTTAATTAAGTTTTTTTATTTGTCCTATAGTTTGGATGGGTCATCTTTAAAGTTTTTGATACGATAACTTAGGACATATATTTCGTGCATGAAGAAGAAGAGAAAGAGATCTTTATAGTTAGAAAAAAAATAAAAAGAGAAAAAAAAAACATTTTAAAAAAATTGTTCTAGAAAACTCATTTTAAAAAAATATATTCTGGAAGTTAGTATATACATTTCAGAAAACACATTTTAAAAGATACTATTTACGTTATGAAAAATTCGTTCTAAAAGTTTTATTTTAAAATAAATTTCATGCATTCCATAAAATTTATTCTGAAAATATTATTATATTTTAAAAAAACATGTTCTATAATAAATTTCATAGATTCTAAAAAGTATATTCTTAAAAATTTTCTAGAACAAATAATTTAAAAATCATTTAAAAAAAAGTGTAAAATAGTATTTTGAAAATTGTAGAGTGCATGTTCAAAAATGGAGGGTGTAGGAAGTAAGATCTATAACTTATAAACAAACATTGGTCCACCTTTAAAAAATTGTTTGGATACTTATTTTTTGTTCTACAGTCCAAATTTCCTTGATCTGGTGTGGCATGGAGCACGAAAATGGTTTCACTTTGAATAGTATTTTCTCCACAAGAACGTGACTCAGAGAGGGATATATCGTGAACGCATTTTCCTTCTTCTATGTGATTGATTGTATTTTTTTATGGATTAAATATGTGGTTGGTCTTCACAATTTTTGCTTGTTAAACACTGATCAATATTTTTTTAAATTGATAAATTCAATTTCCAAACTTTTAAAAATAAGTGATTGTAGTCACTTTATTAATTTTATAACAGGATAAAAATATCATTAAATGTTAAATTTAAATATAAAAAAACTAAAGTCACATATATTTAAATGTTGGAGAATTAAATTTATTGATTTGAAAATGTACTTACCCAGAAAACACATTTAATCTTGTTCTTACAAGATAAGACACAATAGCAATATATTCTTACTCGTATTCTATCTTTTAAAAGTATGTCCTTCTTTTCCTTTGTCAGTTGATGTTTTTTTGCAAGTCTTGTTTTATGAATGAGTTTTTTAAATACTCAAGTTACTTGAGATTTTGGTATAATAATAAATGCATAGTTAACATTAAACACAACATATGCATGACACTGCCAGTGGAGTCTTCATAGGCAAAATTTGTCTTTTTCTATGCATAATCAATCACAACATTACTATATAATTAGAAAAAAAACTTGTGTAAAACGTGGAACCAAGTTTAAAACACTTAAAAACAATGTTATGGTTTCATACTTTTTTGACGGTGAAAGCCCATACCTTAAAGAAATGGGCCGAAAAATAAATGGGATATGTAAAGCCCATACCTTCAAATTTAATAACCTACTCTTTTTGGTCTCTGCCACACTTTAAATGCACTTTTTTAATTTGACACCATCAACAAATGCTACTGTTTATAGAAGCCTTTAGATAAGGTCAATTTTGTGGATTTATTTGCTCCTTTAAAAGAGTGAAGAGGTGTAAGTTTAGTTGAATTAATTGGAAAAATACAGAATATCTGAAGGACACAAGGTTGCATTGTTTAAATGGTATGGAACATGATGAATAGAATGATATTAAAAGTTAGTCCAACAAATTTTCACTTTATTTCATTTTCCATTATTCTTTTTCTCCCCTTTTCAATCCAAACCTTGTATTGGTATTGATAAGTGATTGGTTAACGGAATGTGTTATCTTTTTTGCAAGAAATTAAGTAGGTTTCTAATCTCGACAATATACTCATGTTTTAGTTTTTATAAACAAAATTCATAGTTTTAACCCTTGTAAAATTTGGTTTTACAATTTTAGTTTTTGGTTTTAATAGTGTTGTTTTAGTCCTCCTAACATTATAAAGAGATCCCTCTTACATTACTATATATATTCATTAAATTTTAATGAATTTAAATTATTTTAAGAATATTTTTCAGCGTAAAACATTTAATAGTTGATTTTGGCTTGAAACAACTTTTTCATTACAAATGTCTCATATACCACTTCAAAGTTAATTAAAAGATACTTCGGTTGTTTTCCAAATAATTTGTCCTTAAAATTTAAAAAAAATATTATTTTATCTATCATAACAAATATTATTATGTAAAATAGTCAAATCTAAATTAAAAATATATATAACATTATGATTTATTTTAATTTTTTATTAGAATAAAATTAAGAATACATTTTCAAACAGTAGCACAAATCATAATTTACGTTTTTCAATATATGGAAGAAACCACAGTTCATATTTTTTTCAAATATGGAAAAACTTATGTAAGTGGTCTTTTTAAGTATAGTCTTTTTTCCTGTATATGTGACAACCTCTGAAATTGGAAATATTGAATATTGGCTTAATTTTTATTTTTTTATAATAAAATTAGTTATTTTTAATTAAGTATTCGTTAGTTAAGATATTTTTAACTTTTATTTAAGTATGCTATCAATTTGATTTTATCATGAATATATGAAATAACTATTATTTTTATCTTCTTAAATGTAACTCGTGAATGAACTTATTTCTTTTGTAAACGTTTTTTTTTTTCAACCTGTTGGCTAACTCATTCTTGTAAAAGAAGAGAAAGAAAGATTAAACAATAAGTGAAAGGAGATTAAAAAAAGAAAAGAATGAATTAATTTCTGAATTAGAAAATGAAAACCAAACTAACACTCATTATTTCATTAACGACAAAACTCAATTAACATAACACTGAAAACAAAAATAAAAAATATTTTAAATATTCAATAAAACAACATTTTTTATTAAAAATTCAGTTAAAATACTAAATTTATCATACACTTAAAACTTAATAATGAATTAGATCTTCAATATTTCCCCATCCACTTCCGAATAAAACAAAATGTGGCACCTTGAAAACAATCCGTCAAGAATTGTTGTTGCATGACTCTTCAAAGCTTCCAAAGGTGAAGAACAGTTTCATTTTTTCAGGTTTCAATTTCAACAGTTGGTAGACTTTCTATCTCACAAGAAATGACAATATTGAGGGAACCCTTAACAAGAAAAGCAATGGGCCCTAATATCTTCAAATCAATCATTTAATACCCCCATTAATTACATTACTTACCACTACACTACAATACCATGCTCTTGCAGCAATTTGGGAGCAAATCATGGCCTTAGTAGATAGCTCCTTTTTTCTTGTTTTGGAGGGGTGAAATACTTTATTTTAATTACACGTTTTTTATTATAAATAGACACTTTTCATAAAGTAAGAATAAGTTTTATTTTAATTGAAAATATTTGTATTGGAGTATCGTCCTCTTCGTTGTAGGAATTTCCATACCCACACACATCACAAACCCCCTTTTTCCTAGGATGCTCTCGCCGAAAAAAAAAAATTAAAAAAGAAGCGCGTACTTCACAACTGCGCCACAGCGCGTGACTTCTCCGTCTTTGTTTAAAAGTAAAACACAACCAGTTGAGCATGTCTTACCGGTTACACTATTCCGGTACTCTACCCAATCTTCATAAACAGTGCACAGACATTACACGACTCACCATTTATTTTTTCACACATAATGTTTTTCTGTTTTGTACTATTATTGTTTTTTTTATTAAAAAATTAACCTAATATAGTTTTTATCCACAAAATTCAACTGTGATAAAAACTGCGGATTGAAAGAAAACCAAGATGAAAAAACTATATATCATGTTAAAAATCCTTAAAGCTTTGATGAAGCTTGAACCATAAATGATAAGAAGGTTTTCCCGTGAATCAGACGGATAATGGAGTCGTTGAAACTTATACTAAAACATGGCATCTGCATGCAATTCCATTGGAAAATATTGCTCCAAGACTAGCAAAACTGAGTGAATAATGGGTAAATCATTATTGGACTAATAATATCAAAACAGACCAGGTCTTTGTTGCAAAAAAAATTCAAATTACATGAATAAATTAAATTAAGGAGAAGAAAGCAAAGTGAATTGAAGAAGGGTAAAAAAATGACAACAAAATGCAAGTATTTAGTTACAAGCCTGCCTGTTTGTAGGGTAGTATATCCCTCCCTAAATTAGCTGATTATCCATCAAATGCTAGTTAACACAAACATGAACACCACAAAATTACAAAGCACAAAACACCCCATACATATGAAAATATACTATGTCATCTTTAATATACCACACCAGGCTAATCAGAGTCATTAGCAGTTCGCCAAATCATTGCATCGAATCTACGTGCTTGCTCAGTTCCTCCAACTTCTTCATCCTCAATCTTTCACTTTCACTCACCAACTGAACAAAACAACAATTTCTCACGTCACAACAAACAAAATTATCATCTATTCAAATCCAAATGCATATCACTCACAACATCACACTAACCTCCATTAACTTTGTGATTAGCTGTACTTTTTCCCTGTTCTTGTCATTAAAAGCTTCCAGGGCGTCTTTGTATTCTTTCTCCTGCAAAACATCAAAAACCAGATTTCAATGCTGTCTTCAATCAAATTTCACTTCCCGTATAATTGGGCACTTTGTAGCAAACTATTCAACAAGTATTAATGGTTTCTGAGAAATTCAATTAAGTTCACCTTCTTCTGGCAGGCGTGACCCAGTGGCTTTAATTCTTTGTTTACGGAATCAATCTTTTTTCGAACAAGTGCAACTTCTTTCCTCATTGGATCTGCCAGGGCTTCAAGTTCCTGATATTCCACAAATTGAACAAAGTTCCGGATTATTCAATTACACATCAATTTCCGTATAAATGACAAAATTGAAGAAGCTATAAAGGAATAAATAAGTATACCAACTTTCAGCATGAATTATTATTGTCAGTTGTTTGTTAAAAACAAATATTACAAAAAATTGATATATTGCCCAAAGAACACAGTGGCCAACGAAATCTTAGAAAGAAAATATATGAATTATTTTTTCATAGCCCGACACGGCTATCTGACAAGAATATATTCAAGGGAACAAGAAAGTTCAAATTTTGAATTCTTTTCCTCAAAAAACACATCGGAAAATAAAAAACAGAACGTTTTGGGGGCCGAAAACCCACTTTGTCGAGACCAAAACCACAGATCGGGCATGCCCAAGAGCTCTAGATGTTCTCCAAGCCTCTGTTATTCTCCTTGTTACAACATAACTCGATTTAATACAAAAATTATGAAAAAGACCAAGCTGTTTCCATCAAGAGCTTCTTGACTTTATAAATAAACCAACACAACCTCGTTAAAAAAATCCTATTTTTTTAAGAAATAAAAACATAATTTTCCCATGCAAGAATTGTTGTTAAAAGGCCACAAACACTGTTCTGTTTTAGTCCTGAATTAATTATTCGTACCTTGGCTAGGTCAAATTGTTCAAAGAAAAAAAGCAAGATTTTCAAGAAGGGGCTAAGGGGTTGAGATGAGTTATGAACAGAGCAAAGCCAAAAAAGGTTACCCAGTTAAGTAAAACTGAAAATTGAGAGAAAAGGTAGTTAATTTGGAAAATAAATGGTGTGAGAAGGTGAGATACCTCACGAATGGTGGCAAGACGCTTGGTTTCTTCCTCAACACGACCCAACTGAAGCTGAACCTTTTCTCTGACCTCCATCTTCTTCCTCTCAATCTCCTCCTCCTTGGCCCTGAAGGTGGAGAGAGCAGACCTGGACATCTCTTCATCTTCCTTCGACAAATGGCTGCTGAAGCTTAGGCTCCCCGAATTCTGTACTACCAACTGGTTGTTGTTGTTGCTCTGTTGCTCACTCTGCATCCTGTTCAACTCTAAACACAAACCCTTCTTCTTCCTTCAAATTTTTCTCTGCGTTATCCCTTTCTTTCCCCTCTCTCTCTCTCTCTCTCTGTGGTTACCCTTTTCCTTTTCTGCTTTCTCTTTTTTGTTTTGTGCTTTGTTGGGCTTGAAATGATGAGGGTGCAGAGGTGTGGTGCTTCCCCTGTTGCGAGTGCGCGTCTTATGTAGTAGAGTGGAATGTTATCTGGGAGGGTTGCCCTTTGTTTAAGGCCTTTCTGGCGTCAAACCTTCTCACCTTACCCCTTTTGCCTTTATGGACCAAACATTTACTTTCAATTTCTAAATTAATGCAAAATCTCCAACGTTCGTATTTAGATAACAAAAAAATATCAAACGAATTTAATTTCCACAACAATCATTTTAACTTTTACAACAACCATGTTCAATGAAATTATTCTCCTCTGTACTGTAACTATTTTTTACGGACACAGTACACAGTTATTCATATTATTAACAAATATTTTTCTATACTTTTCTATCACATCACACAATTCTTACTCTATTGTTTTTATTTTGTCGTTAAAATTTAGAACCACCTGTCACCTTTCGTCTTTTCTTCCTAGCTAAACAAAGAATGATAATAAAATATTATTGAAGGATTTGTGGGTGACCTGTTCCAACTTACCCTCTTCCGTCACAGCTTGGCCTACCCTTTTGAAACCCCAAATAAACATGACCAAGAAAAATAAAAATAAATAAAAAAAGACAAAGATTACAAAAGCACAAGCTGATCGGCCCAACTGCCAGACCATCAGTGATGATAAAGAGGAAGTGGCCTTCAACTTTACTGAAACAAAGATTGTTGCCTTTGCTTTGGTTTAATATCATTCAATTAATCCCTCACCTTACCAATCTCAAATGCTACCACAATAGTATAACTGAACAACCTTGGAATTTGGGCATGGACTTCCTTCCCACACTTTCTTTCTAAAAATGACTTCAAATTTCTTCCTCGGCATAAATGCACAAGTTGCTGTCAATTTATTTTTAACAAAATGGCTACACAACCTGCACTAATCTTTCCTTCATGCGCTGTCACTTCCTTTTAGTAATTAATAACATTATTCACAAGTACATCAAATTTTCAATGGTGGAACATTTTATGCATCTGCCATGGCCATGCTAATAATTCTTTCTTTATTATCTATAATGACAGGTAACATACAAATTATTAGTTTTAAGTTTTACCCCTTAAATTGTTACGATGTTAATATTTATAACATTTATTATGTGTATAATTGGTAATAAAATCCTGTGTCCTAAATCCGTTTTTTAGAATGTTGAATATTCGTAACGAGGAAGATCTCTATTATTTTTTCAGGTATGGTTTGAGTCAATTGAACCCAAATCATAAGCGGCACAATAATATATATGAGTGAATTTGACTTTCTCTAAATAAACATTTAAAGAAATGAGGGAACTCAAACCTTAGTTTTTTTTTTTCTCAACTTATTATTCTGGCTGAAATACACGATGAAGGAGGAAACAGTACATGTAAAGAAATGGTTGAAGTAAATGTAGAAGATTGACAACAATATGAACGATGGTATATATTATTGCTCGTATTTTGAGACTTGCTCCATTACATTCATTTTAAATTGGTATTGTTTGACCATTAATGTTTCATGGCAACTATTTTTCCTCCAACAAAAGGTTTTAAAATTGTAACTGTTGCGAGTTTTCTTTCTCAATTGGCGGCATCCGGCTTCGATTATATTTTTATGATTGTTCTTTGTTTTATTTACCATTCTACCATGCTATATATCTAAAACCTTTATTCATGTTTTAAGAGATAACCCTAATTTCAATATAATTTATCTTAATTGTCATCCTATGATGTCTGTTTAAAGACTTTCTGTAAAATGCAAATTTGACGGATATGAGTGTCGTTTCCTCTGGACTTGATCACAACGTCATATCATTATCATATGAAGATGCTAGCTATGCTCTAGAAATTGAAAGATTTTTTCTCAATCTGCCTTGTTTTAGTTACAGAGATGTTACTCCAACCAAACGGATAATATTTTTGGAGTCGGCAAGGCTGTTAGATATCGTACCATGTTTTGGCGAAAGCTTTGTAAAAACCAAACTACCAATTTCAACAGCAATTACTTCCAAGAGAAGAAAAATGATAACATAGATTAAGAAAGGAAAGTAAGTCAAATTTCTATAATAAATTAAAATTAATTCGTGTCTCTTAACCTCTAAAAAAAGCCTCGTCCATTTCTTTAAATTCTGAACCTATTATTTATATATATATATATATATATATATATAT
>Ga0123340_1006941_pt1 | contig 10803 bp, 5 predicted proteins | sample SirMexnodulemix_FD_89961 | JGI IMG/M metagenome (GOLD analysis project Ga0123340, IMG submission 89961) | Root nodule microbial communities of legume samples collected from Mexico - Siratro Mexico nodule mix | ecosystem: Host-associated > Plants > Roots > Nodule | place: Mexico: Nepantla... | reverse complement strand
TAGTGAGATGGTGTTTTGTGGTGGTGGTTTGGTTTTTTTGTTTGTTTTAGGGGTGGGGGGTGTTTTTGTTTGGGGTTGGTTTTTTTTTTTTTTTTTTTTTTTTTTTTTTTAGAATTTCATCTGCAAAAATAGGCCTTCAGTGGCCTGAATTTGATATACTTTTATTTATTTTATTTTTTTGTGGAGTACTTCATCAGATATCCTTTCCTGCCGTCTGTAATGATTTGTTGTGTTGAAATTTAACAAGCTTAATTCTAATTGTGAAGGTATGGTTAAAAAGGAAAAGGCAACTGAATTTGTCTTTTTTTTTTGTGTACAACTGAATTTGTGTTTTATATTTTGAGATAAAGTTATCTCTGCATTCTTAAACTTTGTTTTTAGGCTGTTTATTTGTCTTGTTTGCTTCTCTTATATTGTAAAATTCATAATATCCTGAAGTGTCTAATGGACATTTTTTTTCTTTAAAATATCCTCTTTTTGTCTAATTATTTTTTGTCATTAGAAATTTATGCAATTCTTTTTGTTCAATAGGTCAATTGTTCTTGAACTTATGATCATTCTTCAACTTTTACTTTTCCCCCCAAAGTCCAAAACCCTGTTTCATTAGCATTTAAGTTGTACCCAAAAGACCTGACACCTGCACAATCTCTAGAACATGCACAACAGGTTAAGTACAATTGAATACATAATTTATAAATGCTATTTTTATTCTTGCAGGTTAATGATGCCGTTCTTGTTGGTGACAGTACACTTGTTTCTTGTTCTTCAGATACTACGGTCAAGGTTTGTTGGTGGCTAGCTTTATTTGTTCCAATCAATCCTTGCTCTTCTGAAATGGTACCAGTACTTTCATAATTATTTGCAACTTTTTTTTTTGTGTTAGACGTGGAATGCCTTGTCACTCGGAACTTGTACTAGGACGCTTCGACAACACTCTGACTATGTTACTTGCCTCGCATCGGCAGGAAGAAATGTAACGTACTTCAGACATTTTATGCTTCTTATTTATTGCATCAAGAAAAAGTTAAATTGTTGTTTCTATATGTTGTGCATCGAATCAGATAGATAATTTGGTTAAATTATCAATGTCAAATCCATTTTTTGATTGTTTAATAGTGTCATGCATTTTAGAGCAATATTGTTGCCTCTGGTGGCCTTGGTGGGGAGGTTTTTATATGGGATATAGAGGCTGCCACCACTCCAGTCTCTAAGAGCAATGACACTACAGTTGACGAATCTTCAAATGGTATCAATGGTTCTGGCAACTTACTACCATTGACAAGCTTGCGTACTGTTAGCTCAAGCACCAATATATCCATGAGCACTAATCAAAGTCAGGGATACATTCCAATTGCTGCCAAAGGCCATAAAGATTCTGTTTATGCATTGGCTACAAATGAAAGTGGAACAATTCTTGTGTCTGGTGGCACTGAAAAGGTACACTATGGCATATGCTCTGATTTGTTGAGGCTTCTTTACCTCTGAAACAAAAGAGGTGGTTTTTTGCGCTTATTAGAGATGGATGTATAGATTATATAGAGCACTTTAGTAGCTTGAATTTTGTGGCATGTTTCTTATACCATGGTTTATTCTTCTTCCACTTTTTTGGGATTCTCTAGGTTGTGCGTGTCTGGGACGCGAGAACAGGATCGAAGACTCTAAAGCTAAGAGGGCATACTGATAACATCAGGGCTCTGCTTCTGGATCCTACTGGCAGGTTTGTAGAGTGGATATCTAGTTTTAGTTGCTATTTTCCAGTTTACAATATTTTAAAGTTGGTAACTTGCTCTTCCTCCTTTTTATTTTTAATTTCTTTATTATCGTAAAATTGTGTCTCTCTCTTCACATTGATCTTTCTCATTTGATATTTCTATGTTTTCCCACAACTCGTAGATACCAATGCACATCAATAACCTAATTCCTTAATTGGCTATGTTAGAGTAGACTTATTTAATTGTCAATCATACAGTGAGAAGTATTGTTTTTTTTTTTCTCACTGTATACAGCAATGTATCTCTTTACTGGATAAATTTGTTAAATTCAAATTAAGTAATATGTTTCTTCAACAACTCAGCTGTGATGTTTTTAATGTTCATTATTGCAGATATTGTTTATCTGGATCCTCAGACTCTATGATAAGGTAATGGTCGCATATGGAGTAGTTCCAAGCATTTCAATTCGTTTTGTTTTGTGGTTGACTAATAATTTGTCCATCTTTCGTCACAGGCTTTGGGATATAGGTCAGCAGAGATGCGTGCATTCTTATGCAGTTCATACAGATTCTGTTTGGGCACTTGCCAGCACCCCAACGTTTAGTCATGTTTATAGTGGAGGGAGAGACTTTTCAGTGAGTGAAACCTTCAACTAAAATTAACATCAAACTATTTTTTTATTGTTACATCTTGCATATTTGTGACATGACATCTCCTTTTCCTGTTTAACTCATGAACCCCATTGTCTAATCTCGTATTCTTTTATACCCTAAGTTATACTTGACAGATTTGCAAACTAGAGAGAGTAGTTTGCTTTGCACAGGCGAGCACCCTATTCTTCAATTGGCTTTGCATGATGATAGCATATGGGTTGCGTCAACAGACTCTTCAGTTCACAGATGGCCCACTGAAGGAAGCAACCCTGAAAAGATTTTCCAGAGAGGCAATTCTTTTTTAGCAGGAAACTTGTCTTTTTCAAGAGCAAGAGTGTCATTGGAAGGATCTACCCCTGTATGTTACATTTATTTCAGAAATAAAAATTACTATATTAATTTTCTCTGTTTATCTTCCGTTTTGTTGCTCTTGGTTCACATAATACCGTTGTATGTGTACATATATAGATGAAGCATGTTAACTTACAAATCCAATATTAGTACTTCCTGTTGGTGAATATGTCGGATTTTGTCTGCTAAACTAGTTTTTGTTGAAAATAATTTTCTTTTGGTTTCTCTTTCTATCAGAACTAATAATTATCCCTTTATTGTCAAAATTACTGATCTAATAGGTTCCTGTATACAAAGAACCTACCTTAACTATCCTAGGTACACCTGCAATAGTACAGCATGAAGTTTTGAATAATAAGAGGCACGTGTTGACAAAGGTAACCATGATGTTTTCTGGTAATTTTATTATGCCTAGCTTATTGACATCACCTTTCTCTGTTATTTTCTTAGCTGATGAATAACTTTTGGTATAGGATGCATCTGGTTCAGTGAAACTTTGGGAGATTACCAAAGGCGTTGTGATTGAAGATTACGGAAAGGTGACAACTGGTTGCATTTTCATTTGTAACTTGTATCACATTCTTGTTTGCCAGGGAAGAAGATAGTCTGTAATGAATGGATGATATTTACAAAGTTTCAACTAATAGCTTTTGCTTTACTTGTGAACTATCTAGGTTTCATTTGAGGAGAAAAAAGAAGAGTTATTTGAGATGGTATGATTACTAATTCACATCATAAATTTCTTTTTCAATAATTATATTTTCTTTTCTTGGCAAGATATCATGATTTCCGGTACTTTATTTGCTCAAGCCAGCTTTTAATTTTTTCCAAATGCTGCTTTAGGTTAGCATTCCTGCATGGTTTACAGTGGATACCAGGCTTGGAAGCTTGTCAGTTCATTTGGACACACCCCAGTGTTTTTCTGCAGAGATGTATTCGGCAGATCTTAACATTGTAGGCAAGCCTGAAGATGATAAGGTAATGGCATCATTGTCATAAAAATGTACTTTCCCTTGTCTTAAATTTATAATTATATTAATTTTGCTCCTAGTTTTTGGTATGCGCTAAAGGTCAACTCTTTATTTGCTTGTTATTGTTGGTTATAATTGATGTGAAACTGTATAATTGTCAACCACCTAATCTTCATGGGATCCATTCCAGTCAGTGGCACATAGTCATCATACCATGCCTAGTCCATAATCTTGCTCAATATGGAATGATTCATATATTGGTTCATATTATAATGGTCATGGTGGAAGCATTTAAGTTTTTTATACATCTGTTGAACAATATTGGCTTAGTTCTATTATGAAGCTTTATAGTTTTAAAAAATATGTGATTCATGCACACGACAGCATAATGATAATGTTTTCATCAGTTTGTTGTCATGTGTGAACAATATAAATCGTTGCTTGTTATTCTGCAGGTTAATTTGGCTAGAGAAACCCTTAAAGGACTCCTGGCTCATTGGTTGAGGAAAAGAAAGCAGAGAACGGGATCTCCAGCTCCAGCTAACGGGGAGTTATTATCTGGAAAAGATATTTCTTCTAGAAGTCTTACCCATTCAAGAATTGAGGTTGATGGTAGTTCTGAGAATGATACTATGGTTTATCCTCCATTTGAATTCTCAGTTACTTCCCCTCCTTCCATTATTACTGAGGGCTCTCATGGACCTTGGAGGAAAAAAATTACTGATTTAGATGGAACTAAGGATGAGAAAGACTTCCCCTGGTGGTGCCTTGATTGCGTCTTGAATAATCGCTTACCTCCCAGAGAAAACACTAAGTAATTTTGCTGCCCTATTTATTTTTTTCCTTCCATATTAATAGTCGCATTAAAATATGTGGTTGTAGTTGAGAGCAATTAGTCGTGCTTTTGACAATTTGTATATTTTGTTCATTTAGCATAATTGCCTAAGTCTGAGGATTATATCTATTTAATCACATCCAAAAATATGGTGGTACTTAACATGGCTTTTGTAACATGACATCAATTCATGTATGGTTAAAATAATTAAATTCTTTTTCTTATATATATATATATATATATATATATATATATATATATATATATATATATATATATAGAGAGAGAGAGAGAGAGAGAGAGAGAGAGAGAGAGAGAGATAGATGGAACATCGTCTTTGAATTTGATTGTCTGAGCATGATGACATCTCAGCCTAGTTATATAATGCTCTCTTTGATATTGTGTTCTTTTGTGATAATCACTGCAGATGCAGTTTCTATTTGCAACCATGTGAAGGCTCTTCAGTCCAGATTGTCACCCAAGGGAAGCTAAGTGCCCCACGTATACTAAGAATTCACAAGGTAAGTTTTTATATTAATTGGCAATTGGTACTGATAATTGCCTTATTGATATTTGCATGTGTTGTTAATTTGACCATTATCATACTTTCCGAAAGTGTTATTCTTTTTGAATTTAGTTTAGTTTTTGTTTATTCATGTGTGTGGATTCTGTAAGCATATCCCCTAGATGATACATCTTTTATGATGAACTTAATGTTCTCTTCTTTCGGTTGGTTTAGGTTATTAATTATGTAATTGAGAAGATGGTGCTTGACAAACCTTTGGATAGCTTAAGTGCTGATGGTAGTTTTGCCCCCGGGCTTACTGGTTCACAGTCACAGCATCAAACAGTTGGAGATGGATCCTTTCGATCTGGATTTAAGCCTTGGCAAAAGCTTAGACCTTCTATTGAAATATTGTGCAACAACCAGGCAAGTATATGTTGCTTACTTGTCTTATACACAATCTTATGACACTGTATGAATATAGCATGGTTTTTTAGATACCGATATTGAGCAAGTTCATGAATTCATACTTTAGTTTTCTGTGGTTAGCTTACTTTCCAATTGCTTTTGTGTCTTCTAGAAACTATTTGCTAACATGATTGCCATCTTAGTTTTTCAGTCTTGGTGTTTTTGGAAGTCATTCAAGAAATGCTCTTTTTGGTCTCTTGTTACTAAAACAAAGATTTGAAAATTCACTTTTTAATTTTTTTTGCCCAGAATATATTTTAGTTCCTAAAATTGGGATCAAACTTTATTTTAGTACACCAAATTTAAAAGTTATTTTTTTAGTCTCTCAAATGTAAAATTGATAATTTAAGTCCGTCAAATTTAAAAATAATTTTTCGTGCTTCAAATTTTAAAGTATGTTTTTAGTCCTCAAAATTTGAAAGTGGTTTTTTAATTTTAAGTCCCTTAATGTAAAAATTGACAATTTACGTCCCTCAAATTTTAAAATAATTTTTCTCGTCTAGGATAATTCATTTTTATTTTCAAAGTTCATTGACAATTTGTTGATGTAACTAACACATTTAGTTTAAGAAAGACATTTTCATCCTGTTTGAAATGTCCTTTTTACTTCTCCTTTTTTCATTCTTGCCCCCTCCTTGTAATAGAGGTCTGAATGATTGCTACTACAACCACAACAATATAGTTCATTCTTATCTTCTATATTCTTTGTTTTATGTCACATTGTCGTGAATGAAGTTTCCTTTTCTAGCTCCCTCCTTGTAATAGTGTTATGAATGATTGCTACTACAACCACAACAACATAGTTCATTCTTATCTTCTGTAGTCTTTGCTTTTTTCACATTGTCAAGTTTTGACTTAAGTTTTTCTTTGAGATTAAGTATACTGGTTGTGACTAGAATGTGTATGAATACAATGTTTCCTTTTGGTTCACTAGATTTTGTGGGTTTAAAATCCTGAACAAATTGATGTTAAAATGTTATTTGATAATTTAAATTTGGAAGTTGAAAATTGTTATAAATCGTATCTCAAAAATTGTTAGAAAACTTAGTGTTAATTTAAACCTATTCATACAATACAAAAGGGTTGACATCAATGTTATGGGATTTTTTTTTAAGATTTCCATCCTTTAATTTTTTCTGTAAAGTATTCAGTTTTGAATTAGAGACGTTATTCAAAATGATGAATCAATGTATAATTGGCCTTCCAATGTGGGATCAATTCCCACTACCTGCTTATGGTGTCCTTTTATTCTATTTAATTAATTTTTCATCTTGAATGAACCTAGAATTATTAATGAAGTTGTCAATTATACATTTTCATTTCTTAATTTAGTATGTAGATCTTTTAACAACTCTACAATGAGTTATTTCCAAATTAGAGGACTGAAAAATAATGTTTAAATTTAAGGGGACTAAAAATCATTTTAAATTTGGGCAACTAAAAAATATTTTTAATTTTTGAGATTTAAGAAATCAATTTTTAATTTGAGACAAAAATTACTTTTAAATTTGGGGGAGCTAAAATTTGGCCTAAATTTAGAGCGATTAAAAAGATATTTTAGCCAAAAATTTTAAAAAGTGAATTTTCATATAATTATTTAAGGTCACATGTTATTGTTGACATGGATGTTAGCCACATTAGCAATGAGTGTAACATCTTTAGTACTTAGGGATCAAAATAACGTTTTCTTTAATTCATGGACTAAAAAAGGATAATTTTTAATTTGGAGGACTAAAGGAAAGAGTGACCCAAATTTGAAGAACTAAAAACATATTTAAGCCTGTTAGAATTATGTAGTGTGGATGTTGGTTTGTAATTTGCAGTTACAAAGTTACTACTTTGACTGACTTCTGGAGTCCATGTAGGATGAGTTGACAGAATATTAGGGGCAATATGGTTTAAATATTCTTGATTTGATTATCCAAAAAGTCAGTGCTATGTTTCTTATAACTGGGATTTCTTTTAGCAGTGGCATTATTCATCGTGTTAGATTTTATTTTCACTGGATATCACAAGATGAACTGATAATAAGATTTGAAAAGACTGTCTTCTTAAATTCTTAACCTACTGGTAAGCCCTTAATTATAAAGCTCAAATTCAGATGTTATACACTCCTAATTGAGCCTTTTTACTATTGTATTGAAGTCTTAAAATAGACTGCAGTACTTGTATTTGATCTTTAGTCTTAACTGTTCTTGTGTGTGTCACCACCTTTGTGTTCAATTGTATTAAACCTATTACGCCTTTTACTGGTTGGAGACGATGATAATATTTTTTTAAATATCATTTGGCCTAAAGATTGAATGTTGTTTTTATTTGATTCACATTTTTGACTTTGCTTTGCATGATACTGTTTTTCATTTAAGTAATCTGCTTTTAGCCATCTTTTTGGTTTATTTTCAGGTACTGTCTCCTGAAATGAGCTTAGCCACAGTGCGAGCTTACATATGGAAGAAATCAGATGACTTGGTTCTAAATTACAGACTAGTTCAAAGCAGGTGACTACAAATTTCAAAGGCATCAGAGGTGGGTAATTGAGCCTTTCTTGTCTTTTCTGAGCTACAATAGAATATTTAATGCTTTTATGAATTTTCATTCCTGTATTTATCATATTTTGTAAATGTAACAGAATGGAAAGTGGAAATAGTTATTTTAGGATAATATTTCTTGACTGGTGTGAATGTCGATAAAAGTGACATTGGGTGATACAGCCTAATCTTTATCAATAATTTATTTTCTTTTAGAAAGTGAGCTTAACCTATTATTGTCTAAATGGTCATTATTTATTTTGATGCATTGCGGAATCCATTTCTTCTGCTTTCTTACCTTTATCCCTGGAAGAAAAATAATTAGAAGGAAAAATAACTTTTTTTATCATTTTTATTCTGAACTTTGTTGTTCAAATACAAGCATCCCCTAGTGGGATAATGTTTGTTGTTGTTCCATATTGAATTTACCCCCTTTCTGACATGCTTCATTCTTAGTGCGAAAAATTATATATTTGATGAGGAGTGCTAGTATTATACTCTCTTTAGCACTTTTTCTAACACATCTCATTGGTATAACATTTACTGTAAACTATAAAATGAGAAATGAAACCTACTAAAATTTGTAATTTTTAATAAATTTCAGTCACTAGTAAAAGGCATGTTTGAAATATAGTAAAAGGAATGATTTTTTAATAAATTTGTATTGCTGGTTTTTTTTCTATATTTTATTTATGCTGTCTGAGCAACGATTGCAGACTTCACTATGAATTGTGATTGATACTTGCAGGTTTTCTTGTGATTATGTAAAATGCTTCTGAGCACCGATTCTTCTGGGGTTGCCTGCATTGATCTGTAGTATTATAGGCATTTGTAAATTCTTAGTGGTCATTATCACCAAATTTAGTGACATCCTCCAAACCTGCTTGGATAGTTTATTCTTTATTGGAGAGCTGTTGCGGTAAATTTTGAACTATATATTGCTGGTAAATTTTGAACTATATATTGCTGGCGTGCATACTTCTGCTGGACATGGCGGTGATTCTGCATCTGGCGTAATGAAGGTTTTTAATTGACTCTGTTGAGGATTAGTGGGAATCATACTGCTAAAGTGGGGTGTTTTTTTCAGGAATCAGGCAGTTGATATAGAGATGACAACGAAAACATTGTAAATTTGTATTGTGCGTAATCTGGCCATAATTATGTTGTCCAGGTGCATATTTACATCATAAAATTTTGTTAATTCTAATAATATTTCCATTTGTTCAAATTAGTCATTTGATAGCCAGTGCTAGTTCTCAGCTAACATTATATTTGGGTCTTGTGTTCTTTCTCTGCATTAGTGTATGAATATTTGAGTGTATTGAATTTGCAATTCTGAAGGCAAAACATTAGTTGAAACTGTGATGGTACTAATTGTAGTTATGAAATTATTTGCATAGAGGTTTATATTTCGAAATTATTCTCAAAATGTTGTAACTGTTAATCATACCTTGTTATGCTTTTATTTTATTTATTTTTGTTGAGCCAGTTGATGTGAATATGAAAACTGAATATGTACATAAGGGTGGTAATTTTGCGAGGATGCGATGTTTGTTGTTATCTGTTAGTGCTTGCTGTATTATAATTATAATTCATTTTAGTGCAATTTATAGTGAGAGTTCTCTTGTTCAGCTAAATTTGCATCACACAAATTTCTTTCAATTCGGTGACAGAGCACTCTTTTTTCATTAAGAGAATGTTTTTTGTTAATATAATGTTGTTATTTAAAAAAGTATGTTTATATATAAAATTATTTACATATACAATTATTTATATATAAAATTATCAAATAAAGGTTTGTCATTTTTAGAGGTTTTTCCAAGCAGATATTGAAACGGGTTTTTATCTTTTAATTTATTTACAGTTGTTAAAAAAGTAATAAACAAACACATGTTAATGCTATAATCACTGCCAAAACAAGGGCTATTTGTCACAAGATAAATTTAAGGGATTTGGACGAGTGCGTTTCAAATTAACATAAAACTTTTATTTAAAATAAATTAATCAAAATTAAAAAATAAGTTAGACTTCTGGATTTGGTTAAGACACAGTATTGACTAATAAGGATGTGAATGAGTTGAAATTTTATTGTTTGATTATGAACTTTTTCATAAGTTTCCTCATAAATTAAAAGCAATAATTTAGAGAAAAAATACAATTTTTTTTATAAATTAACTTATTTGTAAATTAATTTTATAGACTATTTATGAAAAAAATTATTCAAATATGTCCAAAATTAATTACTTCAAAATATCATGTCCATTTAAAAGGTCCAACTATTCCACGTCTATTAAACTAAAACGTGTAAGTTTAGGCAACATGAAAGTGTTTTGGACGTATACTGCCTTCAGTATTCAGTTTCAACTACAAACTTCCTGTTTTCCTTTGACTTAACTTTTCTGTAAGGGTTCTTAATTGCCGCCTACAAGCAAAACACCTTTAGTGCAAGTTTCTCCAAGAGTTGACTTTTCTACAATCAAAGTTCTTTCAAGGCAAAATACTAAAAAACAGACATTCATAAAAGGGTGGATATTCTTATTCTTTTCATTTCTAAAAGATAAAAAAATCATTGCAACAATCTTCACCTTTTAAAATGATTACTAGTGTGAAACTGTTGTTCTAAATTAACCAGATTTGAAAATATTTTACTTAATTATTGAATATTGTTGAATTATTAGATTGTCTAAAGTGATTTTAGACCATCTAATCATTTAATAAATCTTTAATGATGACAAAATTCTAAATATACATTTATATTTAATTATTTATATATATTATAC
>Ga0123340_1006940_pt1 | contig 10805 bp, 7 predicted proteins | sample SirMexnodulemix_FD_89961 | JGI IMG/M metagenome (GOLD analysis project Ga0123340, IMG submission 89961) | Root nodule microbial communities of legume samples collected from Mexico - Siratro Mexico nodule mix | ecosystem: Host-associated > Plants > Roots > Nodule | place: Mexico: Nepantla... | reverse complement strand
TAATTAGCTTTGCAATATTCTAATAATGCAAATTCCGAAATTTGATTTCAGTAAGCTAAATAACATGAAGAAAGGGTTCACGCATGGAGAGGCATCCCCTATTTGTGATAAAATTGTATTTGAGAAGGTAGTAAAATTTATAAATTTGACCTCCCAGGCCACTCAGTATTACAGGATTTTTATTCCTAATCATGATTTTACTACCTGATCAGGTAAAGCAGGGTTTAGGAGGTAGAGTTCGTCTTATTTTGTCTGGAGCAGCACCGTTATCTGCACATGTGGAAGCTTACTTACGGGTGGTGACTTGTTCTCATGTTTTACAAGGATATGGTATGTTCTTTTTTAAATATGAAAATCAAACTTATACCATGCTATAATTTTTTTAAAAAAATGTTATTAATTTGATTTCCATGTGATGGTGACACAAACAACGTATGCTCTTGGTTGAAATTATTTTTTTTTTCAAAGAAAATAGTGGTATTTTATTTTTAACTGAGGATTACATATCTTATAATATTTTAAGGAGTGTTTGTCACAGTTCAAAATAAAACTAGGTAGAATGGCGCCAGTTTTAAAATTGTTCCCTTGTTGTAATCAAGTAAAATTTGAGAAAGCAGATAGTATATGATAGCGTAGCAAGGGAATTCGAAAGAAAATCCAAAATTGGTTTAAAAACTAAATGTATATTTTTAAACGAAGAGTTTCCTTCTTTACCATTTAGTTCATTTGATATTTAACTTGTAAATGTTGACAGATTTACTTTAAATGAATTTAAATTACGTAAAAATTTCTTACTACTTTCAATTCAAAACATTTATAGCCATTTTATATTTGTCAAATAGCTATTAAAGTTGCATTTTTGAATTCGTTAATAACATGGTTTATTTACTTGGTGCTCCTTTTAACATGAGAATAGGCCTGACTGAAACCTGCGCGGGAACCTTTGTCTCACTACCAAATGAAATGGAAATGCTTGGAACAGTGGGCCCTCCTGTACCAAATGTTGATGTGTGCCTTGAATCTGTTCCTGAAATGGGATATGATGCCCTAGCAAGCACACCAAGAGGAGAAATTTGTGTAAAGGGTAAAACCTTGTTTTCAGGGTACTACAAACGGGAAGACCTCACCAAAGAGGTTCTGATCGATGAATGGTTCCATACAGGTTATTTTATTGTGTTATTCAAAATTGAGGTTTATAGATAGTTTCTTATATTAGCTAGGTTACAGTTCTTTTATTCACGAATGATACATTCAACAGGGGATATCGGAGAGTGGCAACCTAATGGAAGCATGAAAATTATTGATAGGAAAAAGAATATATTTAAACTTTCACAAGGAGAATATGTTGCTGTCGAAAACTTGGAGAACATTTATGGTCAAGTTTCATCTATTGAATCTGTAAGTCCTGAGAACCGTATTCCTTCCGATGGTTTTGCTGTCCTAATTTGTAGCGAATTTATTGCTGATATCCAGTTCGAAAAATATGTAGAAGATTAGCAAATGTTACTCATATACTACTAGAGCTGATCACCTCAGTGGGGTATGATAGAATTACAAAACTTTTTGAACAATCGTGGCCAACTAACCTTCTCTCAAGTTTGATATTTTTCTTTCATCAGTAAACACATTCAAATTGCATTAGCTTCTTGCTAGATTTTCTTTGACAGTAAAAAAAATTTCACATCATCAAGTACCCTTCTATGTTGACCATAGTCCCATGTTCCCTGGTATTGATGCTTGTTGATCTATATTTGTGTCCACATTCTGTAGTTCGGTATGATAAAGAGACAAGACAAGTCCTGGGGCATGTATCTTTACTATTATTTGTTCTAACATACGGACATATAAATGAATAATGATGTCAAAAGTTTTAGTCCAGTGCAAAAAAGAAACAAGGTTAGCTTCGTTGAATGAGATGAAAATGTTCTATTCCGTGAAGATATAAAATTTTTGTCTTCTATTTCAGATATGGGTTTACGGAAACAGTTTCGAGGCCTTCCTTGTTGCCGTTGTTAATCCCAGAAAGGAAGCACTTGAACAATGGGCACAAGAAAATGGTATATCCATGGACTTCAATTCTCTTTGTGAAGATGCTAGAGCAAAAAGTTACATACTTGAAGAGCTCTCAAAGATTGGAAAGGCAAAGAAGGTATTCTTTTTATTTAGTTCACTTTTCTTATCATATCTAAATTGTTATATTTGGAGTATCTGTGTGTATGATAAAATTTCACATCAATTTAAAGTTGTTTTGTACAACTATCGAGATTCTTTAAAATTCACATACACGGTATATTTTTCAAATATAAGAAAATAACTATTGTTAGGTAGTAATAATATTTAACAAGAAATATTTTGTTTGGTCTAGCACTTGTTTTAAATGATCTTGTCTTACGTGTAAAATGTCCTGAAGTTATGTGGGATGGTGAAATGTGTATTTGGCAGTTGAAAGGTTTCGAGTTTATAAAGGCAGTTCATCTTGACCCGATTCCATTTGACATGGAACGTGACCTTATCACTCCAACATATAAGAAGAAGAGACCACAGTTGCTCAAATTTTATCAGGTACAAGTTGTCAAATTCTCGGGATTTATTTTCACTTCATATTGAATAGAATTGGTCTTAAAGTGGAACAGCCTTCATAAATTGAAGGTTATCCCCCCTCCTTATCTTCCTTTCTTTACTCATAACCACACTCACAATGCTTCTGCTCAGATGTTTGTTCATAGTTATTATGTACAAGCAGATTTGAAATCTGACACAGCATACCGTAGCTGAATCCTACGGAATTTTGAATGTGTTGTGCGTCTGTTTAAATAAGCACACAAATGCGTATTCAATACATGCCTGCTGGTGTATCTGTGTAGGCCTTCTGTGGAAGCGAATAGGTCCTTTAAATTGAATGCTTAGCCTAGAGTTAGTTGCCAGCGTGAATTTGTGTTACAGCTGTTATTTCAAATGCAGTTTTATAGCACACCTTTTAATCTTTGGTTTCGGAGTCAAAACAGTTTACCTTCACAGGGCTCTGCAATTTAGTTTTGGGACAGGGATGGGATAGGGGAGGGTCATAAAATTACTGACCGCGGCATTTTTATTTGTGCGCAGAATGTTATTGACAACATGTATAAGAGTGGAAAGTAAGCCGTGCCTCAGACGTGCTTTGGGAGTTAATGTCTGCAAGTTATTCTCTTCCTTCTATTGTTTTCCTTAGGTGACTGTATATACTATGAATATACGGATACCTCAATAGTATAAATAAATGTATTTCTATTTATAATTTCTTTATACCCATAGATTTTTATTTTTTTTTTTTTGGACGTGTACTTACTTTTGGGTATCCACGCATCTTTTTACGTATACGGTGATTCATTTACAAATGGCTGATAACATGCTATGTGTAGCTTTTTGTTCAACTGGACACGAAATATTTAACTATTTTATTCAAATTATTGGTTTGGTTTGACTATTGTTTTGCAGCACATTTTTTAGTTTGCCACTATTTCCTCCATATGTCGAGAGAATGACATTTAACTCAGTATTTAATAAAATCTTATAAAATAAATAATTAAACATTTCATCAATATATTAAATAATAACATTCCTGGTTATAAAAATATGAATGATTTAGGAAAATGTGATATAATTCCTAAATCAAACGTCCTATAAAATGAGATATGAAGCTTCTCGAGAAACTAAGGAGACTTTGGAGATTTGTGTCTTTGCATACCCATGAAACTGTAGCTATGAATAAGTGGCGCCAGATTAAACAGCCACGTTATGGTCATGCTAACTTCGATCTCCATCCATTTATTTATCTTTTTCCAAAGCAATTCCCAGTTTTTGGATCACATTCACATCCCTTAAACCAGACAGACAAGCATCCTTCTGTCTACGCGCCCATAGTTTTTTTTTTCTTTTCTCCACAGTACACCCCTTCCCCCTCTCTTTCCCTCCACTATTCAGGTTATAAGTCTTTATGCAATTAATCTATATTTCCTTTTTGTCGCAAATTCCCATACATGATTGTTATCATCGGCTGGTTCAATGAACTGGCTAATTTCTAAAAATAATATATTTTAAACAACTCAGGTGTCGGTTATTTTTTTTTATACAATTATTTATAAGAAAAAATAAAAAATATCTAAACTAAAAAACTAACGTATAATAATGGAGACTCTTTAATATTAAATTCTTCAAAAAATTACTTTAGTTTCAAAAATAAAATAATTTTTGTTAAGGAAAAATTATACATCTATTCTGTTACAAGTATTTGCGAAAATTTAAACCCTAAAAGACAAATTTTTAATAAATAAACAAATAAGCTTAAGCTAGCCATAAAGAACTAATAATTATATAGTAATAATGTAAAATAAATAAAAAACGTTAACATACTTTATCGTAACGGTGATTCGATATAAGCAATCGTATCCGTTCACGTTGTACTTGTATAATCCAACTTGGAAGCACACGTGTAGGCGCCAGATTTAATTTTGTCTAATGTGTTCAGCTTTGGCGAGCGACGTTATTCTTGTCATGCTAAACTCAATCACACAAAACCCATAGTTTCCTCAAATAAGAGAAGAAAGCTAAAAAATCGAAAAGAAAGAAAATAAAGTGAAGCCGGTGCGTGCAGTGTATAAGATTGCGATAACATGAAAAGCCCATAAGTACGTGACAACTGTGAACACATGCACTATTACAAAAACAAATCCATAGCAGAATCAATCAGTAGTGAAATGGATTCCACAGATAGTACGGACAAAAAAAACAAAGAAATTGAACGATGTTACGAAGACTATCGCAAGAAGCGAAAGCGTCCTTGCAAACTAGCCATGCTTCCCGCCAAGGAAGAATCCAAGATCGCCGCCTCCTCCTGCGCAACACACGGTTCCATATCCGTGATCGGGCGGCGGCGCGCAATGGAGGACGCCGTCATGGTGGTTCCCGGTCTGGTGGCGGCGGGGCAGTGGTGTGGCGGTTACGATTTCTTCGCGGTTTACGACGGACATGGCGGCACGCTCGTGGCGAACGCTTGCCGCGACAGGCTGCACGTGCTGTTAGCGGATGAGGTGAAGGAGAACGCGAAGAAGGGATTGGATTGGTACAAGGTGATGTGTTCGTGTTTCATGAAGATGGACAAGGAGATCGGAGTTGTCGGTGAGGGCCATAACGCGCGCGATGACGGTGGCGGCAACACCACGGGTTCCACGGCGGCGGTGGTGGTTGTTGGAGAGGAGGAGATCGTTGTTGCCAATTGTGGTGACTCGAGGGCGGTGTTGTGCCGTGGCGGTGTAGCCGTGCCCCTTTCGTGTGATCATAAGGTGATAATTAATTAATAATAATAATAATAATAATAATAATAATAATATTATTATTATTATTATTATTATTATTATTAGTTATTGGTTTTTGTTGTTGTTGATGCATGTTGAGTTAGTGAAGAGTTTTGGAGTTTTGTTTAACTTTTGGAATGTATATATATATATATATATATGAATCAGCCTGATCGTCCAGATGAAAGAGAAAGGATAGAAGCGGCTGGTGGGAGAGTGATTAATTGGAACGGAAGTCGTGTTTTGGGAGTACTTGCTACTTCCAGATCCATCGGTAACTTCATCACTATTCACTTCTAAAACGCACTTTTTTTCATTTTTCATTTTTCGTTTTTCATTTTTGACACTGCGCAGGGGATCACTCGATGAAACCTTTTGTGATATCTCAACCTGAGACGAAGGTGTACGAGCGAACAGAGTCCGATGAGTTTGTGGTAGTCGCGAGTGACGGCTTATGGGATGTGGTCTCTAACAAGTTTGTCTGTGAGGTGGTACGAGGCTGTCTCCATGGCCAAATGAAAAGGAATTTAAAAGAAGAGAGTGTTATGAGCCATGCATCAGAAGCTGCATCGTTGTTGGCAGAGTTGGCTATGGCTCGAGGAAGCAAAGACAACATCAGTGTTATAGTCATTCAACTCAACACCACTACTTCTTCCTGAACCACCTATTACCTTTTCCTACTTCTAACTTTTCAAACTTCTCTTCTCTCCTACTTTAGATGAATATTAATCATTCTGAAAACAATTAAATCCTTACAATGAAGACCTTCCTTTCTCTCTACATCTTCATCGCTGTTATCGCAAATGGTTTCTATTGAAAATTATAAAAAACGCCAACAGATTTCACTTTGTTTCTTTCTTTTTCTTTTTACACAGAGACAGTTGCTTCTGAAAATCAATATTCAAGTTCTAGAGATAAACTTCATGCTAGTTTTCAAACGAAGAATACCGCAGATAGTTTAGAATTTATTTACATTTTATTAATCACAAAACATTATAGGAATTTTTATAGTTACTTTATTGTGTGATTGTTCATTCAGTGCATGTCTGTTAAATATTTCGAGATAATATGAGGTGAAACCAGATATTTTTACAAAAATTAAGAGTTTATGTGACTTAAATGCTCTATGCAAGAAATTCAACCATGTTTGTTCTAGTTTACAACATTGTGCGTCTTCAATGTTGTTGTAAAAATGGTTATTTTTTTAATAGACATAAACAGTTATTTATTTATCAGTTTAAATTGATATAATAATATTAAAATATATGATTTTTTTACTTTTTTTGGTCGCGTTAATCTTTTTTATCTCAAGTGATTTTTGTTATGTGTCCCCGGTTTTGTATTGTTGTAAGTTTTTTTTTTTTCTTAATTATTCTTTTACGTAAGAAATTTATTTGAATGAGAGTAAGAAGAAGAGAAACGTGACTTTCCTGATCCAAAAGAAAAATATCAAGCACGCATGCACGACGTGGCTACCCTCCTAATCATAAAATCATTACACTCATCCATTAGTTTCTTTAACTTTAAAAAAATCGTTTTATTTTTATTCTTTAAATTAAATATATTATAATGTTACATCTAAGATTTAACAATATACGACAACGTCAACAATACATTTTCAAATCTAAAATTAAAATAATATCTTAATTTGATTATTCAATTTTGAAGAAAAGTAAATATCACATTTTATTCCCTCGATGTAATATATATTTTTCTTTTTGCAAATAGGCATTCCAAAGCCCAAACTAATGGACAGTGAGAAAAGAAGGCCCAGATACTAAATCCAAGAGCAGCAACAAATTGCAAACAGGAACAAGTGATCCTAAAACATTCAGCCCAAGGACGAATTCCTTCTACACACGCTCTCTTCCTGCACCTCTGTATTTTCAAAAATACCAAAAATACTTTTTTCAAATTATGTGATTTAGAATACAATTTTAATATTTTACATTATATAATTTGAAACCTACTTTTTTTATTCTAGTCTGAATAATTCAAAATATATATTTTTTTCTATATTTGAGATTGTATAATTTAAAATATAATTTTTTATTTTAAATTTACAATTTGAAATATAATTTTTATAGTCTAAATTATATAATTAATAATATAATCTGAAATACAAATTGTATAATTTTAAATATAATTCTTTTTTATATTTTGGATCATACAAAATATTTTAAATTATGTAATTTAGAATAAAATTTTTATTCTAGATTAAAAACGATATCCCGGATTAAAAAGTGAGGGGTGAAAGATTTATTAAATCTTTTACTAAGGATATATTAGTCAATATGCTGAATCTAGAGGTGCAAGGAGAAAGTATGGAGTTGCAGGAAGAATGGGTCCAGCCCAAGCTGATGGGAAAGCCTATCATGTTAATCTATCAACAACACCATTATCCAACATGAAAAGCCACTCACCTTCCCTCATCAAGAGGTTTGCTAAAGAAGTCTGCGAAGGGTAACAGTGATATTATGAAAAAGTGATGGAGTGCAGAAAGCAAATATAGAGTGCAGGAAGTAATTGCGAGTAGACAATGGGGGCATATTTGCAAAACATATATACCCTGTGCTTGGATTAAAGTTTTGAACCCCGTGTGTTTTCCAATTTTCTAATCAAAACTAAAACAGGGATGCATGCTAACTTCAATCTAAACATAAATTTATGATTAAAAAACACTAAATCAGACTTTGATTTTTTTAAGTGAAGTTTATCTCTGGGCCACTTTGATGGAAAAAAAAAAAGGAAATGAGAAGAAGATGTTTAAAAAAATAACGAAACTTTAGTATTTTGTATGCCTGTTATAAGCCAGTGAGAGAAAAGAAAACAGACACAATAAAATCAACTATATAATGTTATGAATCTTTTGAAAATAGGTCAACAAACATTCTGGACAAAGAATTATCTAAACAATTAAACCTTAATGCAATATGTTAATAAAATAATAATAGCAGAAATACTCATAGAACAACAAATAAAATAATATTCAAGAAATACGATATAACAATCTTATAAATTATAGACTTGTAACGCGGATAACTACGTAAAATAATCTCATAGACCAACCATTAGCATTCAAAATACATGAAACTTTTAAATAAATATATTAAATAACACATAGGTATAAGCGCTTCAGCGATATGTTACAATATTGACATATCTAATAATACTAACAAGTTTACATTTAAAAAAATTAGTGAATATCCGTTCACAAAATAATAACAACAAATCCAAGCTTCTGTCTGGCGATAACTAGGTTCATTTGTGTTTATCACCGATCATAAGAACAAAACGATCGAAATATTAGTGAAATAACAAGTTTTTTATTTTATTTTTTATTTATCTTAAATTGTTCTTCCTTTGTGTGTCCTCTTTGCAGTAATCACTTGTCTTTCAATGTAGCCATAAAAGAAATTCGACAACCAATAAAACATGCTGTGTGGAAACACATACTCTCTTAATTTCACAATGACTTCAATTTTAACCTTTTATAAAAAATAATTCAATTAGTATTCGTAATTTTAAATGAAATGTTATTTCTTTTATCTTTAATTTCGTCTGTAAATTAATCATTATTAATAAAGTTATTATAAGAAGTGAAATATTTATTGTTATATGTAATCAATATAAGAAAATTAAACTACAATAATTAAGATAATAATGTAACATGATTTAATTGTAAAACACGTGACTGTTATTATACTGACACATTTATAAAGATGACACCCATAATCATATGGTAGGAAAAAGAACTTTATCACAAACTATCAAATTGATACGGAAGTGACAGGCGCATGCTTATTTCACCGGTGCAATGTAAAGGTCCAAGCAATGTTTAATGGATCAATAAATACTTTTTTTTTTATCAGTCATAAAAAAATTAATTAATAGAAACACAAAGGTGTTTCATCTCTTATACATAAAATAACATAACTCTAAAATTATGGACCATCATAAATACCAAAATAAAAAGTACAGTCTTAGTTTAATTCTATTCTAAGTCCACATAAAAATGGTTATATGATCAATATCCAATACAACTCAAAAGTAGTTTAAAAAACATTCAAAATCGTCTGTCTATACAAATACTTACACTATGAGTAAAAAAAAAAACATAAACAATACAAATACAAATAGCATGAATTGGAAAAAATCGAAAGATCAATAAATATTTATCTTGCTAAATATGTATTATTTTAATTATATAATATAAATTTATTTTTAGTTGAGGTGAGATTTTTAATATTCTCAAATTTCTTTATAATAAAGCTAAATGTACGAAAAATAACAAACAAAATCTATATAAGGTTTTAGATCACACTGTCAAGAAGCAGCCTTCACAGTAACAGTTTTGTTCTGCTCATGGTTGAATTTTTCTTCCTCCTTCGATTGTTAGATTAAAGAATCAAAATATTTGTCATGTGACATGAGAGCAACATGTGCTCCTAATGATATCACATGTACTTAAATGTGTGAATTCAGGTTTTTTAATAGTTATATGATCTCAATGTAAAAAACTAAATTAATTAATAATTTATAGTTCTATGAATGAAATTGCTATTTTATTTATCTTAGAAGTAATTTAACGAATTGATGCAGTATTAGAAAACAAGAAGTGATTTACTCATTATTTCTTACACATGATTCACTCATTATTTCTTACACATGATTCACAGGTTCAGATGCCAAATAGGTTCACAGGTTTATAACCAGAACTTCACTTGGAACAGCATTAAAAAATATGAATACTCAAAGTTTTTTCATAGTAAGTAAATTGATTAAAAAAAATCGTGTACAAAAATTTAGAATTGTTAAATAAGAAAATAACAAGTGGGAAAAATTACCTATGTACACAAAAAAAATGTTTATACATTGTTATTGTCATTGTTGTAGCAAATAGTTAGTTAAAAACCAACCTGCAAGGCATCCATAATCATTCACCGAATTTTGTTGTTAAAAACTAACCTGCAAAAAAAAAAAAGGTTGTTAGAAAATAATGTTTTATGAACAGACCACGTGATGTCGGCGTTGCCCGTATGTCATATGACTTCGTCAAGCTTCAAAAGTCAACTTATCTCGATTTGGGACTTCTATCAAATCACAACAACTCAACCAAAAACTATATTAAATTCTTATTTTTTTATTTTAAAAATCTGTAGGATTTTTTTATTACTTGCCTATAGGTATATAATAAATCCTTTATTATTAAATCAAATACTTTAAATTCAATGATTTTACGTATTAATACTCACCGGATAGCATTAAATAGAAGCCTAACATCTTCAATGCATATTTATGCATTAAGTCAAATAAGTTTATGGTAATTTAAAAATAAAAATCAAATTTTTATATCAATATATATTTAAAAAATTATCTTAAGTTAGTTCTGATAGCAAGTTTCCACCTTTTAAATTAATTAATATTGACATATAATTATTATAATGAAATATATTTACATAAATACTAATATGT
>Ga0123340_1006937_pt1 | contig 10811 bp, 9 predicted proteins | sample SirMexnodulemix_FD_89961 | JGI IMG/M metagenome (GOLD analysis project Ga0123340, IMG submission 89961) | Root nodule microbial communities of legume samples collected from Mexico - Siratro Mexico nodule mix | ecosystem: Host-associated > Plants > Roots > Nodule | place: Mexico: Nepantla... | reverse complement strand
TAATAATATAATGATTAATTACCTTTATAAAATTAAAATAAATATTAATAAATAAATCATAATAAAAAATGTATTAAAATATAAGAAATAATAAAAAATCATTAAATTTAAATTTAGGTAAAGTTGTTTGTAATTTATAAATTAGAATCTTTTAAGATAAATTACTTTAAAGTATTTTATTAATTTGGTCAACTAAATTATAAACTAGTCAAATAAATATATATTAAAATATTTAAGAGTAAAAAACTATTACCAAAAACCATTGAATTAAAATTGAAAATAAGCTTACTTAAGTTACTAAAGAAATGTTGATCTAACAGTTAATTTTAAATGTAATGACATCTGATACACCATTAAATATTAAAAAAAGTATAAATAGGGAGGGAAGGGTTATTTGTTGGCACGAGAATTGGATCCCATTGGATCCCATATCTTAGTGAGTGAGGAAAGAAAAGGCAAGGGAAGATCTATGGGAGACAAGAAGTGTTGTAGCAGCAAGGTCCATTTTATACTAACCATCACATCATGCTGTTCATCATGCTGTTCATCATGCCTCATTCATTCTTCTAACATCTCTTCTTTGTTTCATGCTCGCCAAAGGTTGACCCACCCAATCCTCCTGCACTGACATGGCACCGAAAATTAAACTCCCCTGGAAATGCTTCATCCGAAATCTCGTTATGTTTCAAAGAGATTGTTCATCTGGTAATCCTATTCATGCCACAATGTTTTGAAGATATTGCACCATAACCCTTCATTCTGCATCTCATTGACTTCTCCTTATTGCTTATGTCACTCCCAACATCTTTTTCTTCCACTTCAATTTATTTAATCGTACTCAACTCCTCTCAAATATTTATAAAATGTTGATATCTCATACAACCCTACCTTAGAAGACAATTTAAATTCAAGGGACTCAGTTATTGATTTCTGTTGATTTGGCAGGCTCCAATTGGTTATCGATTATGGCATCATTGCCGGGAAGAAGCTGCCAAAGGAAGGGTAATCTTATTTTATCTATCAATTTTCATCATATATCGGTTAGTGCTATGAAGAATCCATCTGATTATTTTTCTCTGACTGTTTTCTGCGTTTATTTGTTTCTTCTATCTTTCTTGCAGACTGGAATGATTGATCCTTTTGCCAGGCGTAGCGTGACATTTTGTCATGGTGTTCCTTTGGGAGGTATTGGGTAAGTATTTTTTTTTTCTCCTTTTTTATGAAACAAGTATGCAAAACATCACTATGCTGACAGTGACAACAATTCCAAGCCAGTAACAATTATATGCAGCATGCATACCAAAATATTATTAAAAAAATAAATAAAGAAACAATACAAACAAAAGTGGGGGCCACGCCAAACCCCCTAAAAAAGCCTAAAACTAGGAAGAACAAAATGGTCTCTGAAGAAATTACGAGAACGCATGGAAGGAATCCCAACCCACCAAAAGCTACCCAAGTTTCTAATACCACGTGATGCAAGCAAATATGCACATTTATTTTCCTTCTCTATAAATATGAGCTAATGTGTAAGTCTTTAATCTTTAATTAGGTAACATTTCTCTTCCATGTGCTCAAGCCAAAAGATAAGCACTAGATTAAGTTAACCATCCTTGTGTTGTGAGCCTTTTAATGTTACTTTCAACTAATTAGGTTATGAATTTTGGTTAAATATTATAGTTGAAGTATGAAACATGTGCATATTGTGCGTGGGAAATGTGTTATCGCTTTTTAGTTTGCTATTACCACAGGTGCAAATTGAATTTATGTTTAAAATGTTGATAGGTATATTTTTGTTTCTAATTATATCAATCATATAATAAGTTACAACCACATTACATTTGTCAACCACACACACACACACACGAGTCATCTTGGTAATATCAAGAGTGTGCTTTTGAAAAAAAAAAAAAACTATTCTCCCTATTTGGGCCTTGCTCATTAAATAGTAATTTAGTAATTGTACAAGGGAGAAATTATAGGGCCACGTTACAGAAATTTTCAGAATATTTATGAGGAAATAACTCAGGTTACTAAAATAATACAGTGATAAAATGGTAAAAATCATTTCATTGATATGTGACAACCTGGATATTATAATGTTAACAGCATCACTAGTATCCAGTTTATATTTGCTTGATTTCATCATATCCAGAACATTTTGGATTATTTGTGTAAATAATATGCATTTTTTTGTTTTTGACAAACTGATGTCCAGAGCAGGAAGTATTGGAAGAAGTTTCAGAGGTGAATTTCAGCGTTGGCAACTATTCCCGGTAATATGTGAAGAGAAACCAGTTTTAGCAAATCAGTTTTCTGTAAGTTTTACTCATTCTGTCTGATCAGGAAGATACCTTGTTGCTTTCTTTAAACATTTCTAGCAATCCTAGCATTCTAACACTGACTGTATTCCCTTGAAATTTGAAATTCGATATTCAGACCTTATATACAATGATGCCAGAATTTGCATGTCAATGTAACAATGTGATGTTTATTCACACTGTGATGAGGAAAAAATGTCCAATCTTTTTTACTAGTTCAGTAAGTTGAATTGTTTATCAACAACGCACATTATAGTTATAATGCAGGCTGTGATATCATAATGTTTTGTGAGTAACATCTATGTGTCTCTCCCATTTCTTCTTTACCTTGCACACACTACTTTTGATTTTTTTCCCTAAATCTTTTTAAGTAGATTCTATTTCTTTGTAATGGAATAAATAAGCATTAGTTTGTGTCTTTGGAGGTGGTTCTGTTCCCATTTGAGCATAATACCTACATAAATACCACTGCCTTAAAGGATAAACTATAAAGGAAAAGTTTGACCACTGTTTTTATATGATAGGTCTCCTCACATAAAAGGCTCATCATGCTTGAAATGTGGAAAAGAAAATGTGCATAACTACCTGATGCCAACACTAAACAGTTGTCTCCAATCTGCACCGGACATAATGACAAAACTTGGGGTTGTAATTAAGGATTAAATTCTATACCATTTTGGTTAACCTGGCTTTTTATATCCTGTCAATTAACTGATTACCCTTAAATCCGAGAATATCTTTTAGTCATCTGTATATTGACATTTCTGGCATGGAATGTGGTTATGAACGAATTAAACTCAAGTTTCTGGATTAGTTTTTCTTGAAGTTCAAGTATCTCTTACAAATTATTTTATGTCTAATGATTTGTTAAGACATTCATATTTAATTATATTTTCTTTACTTCATCCTGCAAATAATATTATCTTTTATGACATAAGAAAGACTGTTGTCTCAGGTTTTTGTTTCACGTCCAACTGGTGAAAAATATTCTAGTGTACTTTGCCCTCGGAAGCGAGAGATAATAAAGTAAGTCTTTATATATTCCTTGTAACTTGACGGTCTCTAATTTATTGTTTTGAATGGCAGATTTAAATTCTGTGAATATAATTTAAAAAATTATGCATGAACTTCATTCAGACAAAATCCAGTGTCAGGGATCGAATCATGGGATTGGAATATAAATGGAAACAGTTCCACATATCATGCATTATACCCAAGGGCTTGGACAATATACGAGGGTAAGCTAGGCTAGTTGGCATAGTTCCGATTCCATTATAGTACACTCTATCTCTGACGTCTATCAACTCTTCTGTTCAAATACAGAACCTGATCCAGCTTTGAGAATAATTTGTCATCAGATTTCACCTGTTATACCTCATAATTACAAGGAGAGTAGCTTTCCTGTAACAGTTTTCACTTTCACGGTAGGCAAGGATGACTTCCATATAACTTTTGGTTGGACTTTTATGCTTATAAAGTTAATAATAAGCGGACAATTTTATTCTATGCAGCTGAAAAATTTAGGTAACACGACCGCAGATGTTACCTTGCTTTTCACATGGACAGTAAGTGATATTTTTATGTTGGCCATTACTGTTACCATCTGTTGGTTTTTATTACTCTATTCCTTTGTTGGGGGCTCTGAGTGCAAACAAATTGTTGTGTGCTTCAGAATTCTGTTGGAGGAATTTCTGAATTTACTGGGGACCACTTTAATTCAAAGAAAATGTAAGAAAATAGTCAGTTGGTTTGCTTTCTTTAATTTCTGATTACTGGGGACCCCTTTAATTTCTGATTTTCTGAATTCACGGTACATATTATCTTCTGATATAGGTTGAATGATGGGGTTCATGCCGTGCTTCTACATCATAAGTAAGTATAGCTTGCTACTCTCTTTTTGAGCAAAAGATCGAAGGGAAAACAATTAGTTTTTATCAAATAAATGTTGTTGTGACGTGTTTAACATACAGGACAGCAAATGAGAGATCTCCAGTTACATTTGTTATTGCAGCAGAAGAGACTGAATATGTTCATATCTCAGAGTGCCCTGTTTTTGTTGTATCTGGTTCTTATAATGGTATCTCGGCTAAGGACATGTGGCATGAAGTTAAACAGGTTAGATATCTGCTTCCAAATTTCAAAAGTATTTTTTTGAAATATTTTTGTTCATTGTTTTATTTTCCTTCATGCTGTTTTGTAACAGATAAAGCTAATAATTATGCTGTGTAAGAATTTCTTAAAGCAACTATTTGGAGTTTCCTTTGCTTTTGGATGTCAGAATTTATTGTTCTCTATTCTGACAATTATCAATACTTGAATCTCTTTGAACATAATTCTTAAAGGATATATCAAGCTTAAAGAATAATTTCTTGGGCATTGTTTGTTAATTTCCCATGCCTCCTATTCCATAGGATTGACTGTTGTAACTTTGGATTTACAATTGCTTAAATATATATTGGCTCTGCAACGATGCATATGATGCAAACCTGTATAAAGTTTAAAGACCGTCAAGAAACTAAAATCATAAGAGTGATGACGAAATTTATGTGTGCTTTGTTCCCTCAAGAAACATTTTTTCTTTAGTCATCGACTTAACAATGCTCATTCAAAATGGTACAACATAGAGTATATTAAACTTGCTGTCATTCGTATGCACGCTACATAACATTTCACTAAATTGCATTATGGTACCATTATTCTTTTCAGCATGGGTCGTTTGACCATCTGAATTTTGCTGAAACTGCTACGCCCTCAGAACCAGGATCATCTATTGGAGCAGCCATTGCAGCAACTGTAACTGTTCCCTCTGATGCTCAGCGAATTGTGACATTTTCATTGGCATGGGACTGCCCTGAAGTCAAGTTTCCCGAAGGAAGGACATATTACAGGTAGGTGGTACTATGGTAGAAAACTTGTATGAGGACATCTTTGTTCTAAGGCTGCACAACTAACTAAAAAACTTGGTTTGCAGACGTTACACTAAATTCTATGGTACTCATGGAGATGCTGCTGCAGATATTGCACATGATGCTATTATTGGTAATATTCTTGCCGAACACCATTAAATATTGTGGTTGGAAGGGGGGTATTGCATCTAAATTTGATTCCCATAATAACTATATATATAGTTAGATTTCTGGAAAGCTAGATTATGGGTATGGTTTTTCTTAATTTAGATGAGGACATTAATTTTGTTGCAAAACCCAATGCAGAGGCATATCTCATCTGTGATTGTTAATACCATAAATTACTTAATTAAAACTTCTATGAATTTGTTCCATAGAACATTGCCAATGGGAGACCCAGATTGATGATTGGCAAAGACCAATACTAGAGGACAAGAGGCTACCGGAATGGTAATCTTCAATTCTTCATTCACTAACCTTCTCCTACAATCAAAATCTGACGTTTTCAGAGTTCTGTGCAGGTACCCAACTACCCTTTTGAATGAACTTTACTATTTGAATTCCGGGGGGACAATTTGGACAGGTATCTTTGGCTTCTAAATTTTTTTATTTTATCAGCTAATTAGTCCGGTCTATTTTCCTTTGAAAGTCATGCAATTCCTGCATGCATGATAGTGTTGTTACTGTTGTCAATTCGTCATTGTTTTTTTCCTCTCTTTTGCAGATGGTTCACTTCCTGTAAATAGTTTAGTTAACATAGGAGAAAGAAAATTTTCCTTGGATGGACTTATATCTCGTTTAGAGAATACCAATAATTTATCACATCAAAATGATACTGCTATCAATATTCTTGAAATGTTTGGCTCAGTAGTTCAGCAAACACTCTCTCCACCTGCATCGAAGTCTGCATACGGAGTAAATCTGCTCCAAGAAGGGGAAGAAAACATTGGTCAGTTTCTTTATCTTGAAGGCATTGAGTATAAAATGTGGAATACCTACGATGTCCATTTTTACGCTTCTTTTGCACTAGTCATGCTATTCCCAAAACTTGAACTGAGCATCCAAAGAGACTTTGCTGCAGCAGTGCTGATGCATGACCCTAGTAAGATGAAACTTCTATTTAATGGCCAATGGGCACCAAGAAAGGTTCTCGGTGCTGTTCCTCATGATATTGGACTCAATGATCCATGGTTTGAAGTAAATGGCTATAATCTTTATAACACAGATAGGTGGAAGGACTTGAATCCAAAATTTGTTCTTCAGATTTATAGGGATGTAGTTGTCACTGGTGACAAGAAGTTTGCAAAAGCTGTGTGGCCAGCTGTTTATATTGCAATTGCTTATATGGACCAATTTGACAAGAACGGTGATGGAATGATTGAGAATGAAGGCTTCCCGGATCAAACTTATGACACATGGTCTGTGTCTGGTGTGAGTGCATATAGTGGCGGACTGTGGGTAGCAGCACTTCAGGCAGCATCAGCACTGGCACATGAAGTTGGTGACAAGGGTTCTGAATATTACTTTTGGCTGAAGTTTCAAAAGGCAAAGGCTGTATATGAAAAGTTATGGAATGGTTCTTACTTCAATTATGATAGCAGTGATGGAAGTTCGAGTTCATCCATTCAAGCTGATCAATTAGCTGGTCAATGGTCAGTATTTTGCCTTTTGGAAACTATTTGGTACCCTTATTTACGTTAGTACTACAAGTAGTTTTATGGTGCAATGATCCATTAAAACTTGAATTTAAAACCTAGGACATTGCTAAATTTTATGCATGCGCTTCCATTGTAACATATAGTTTTTTGGTACACTCTAATCACTGTGTATGTTTGTGTCATATAGAGTGGTTGAAAAACCAACATTATTTCTTTAAGGATTCTTAAGAGTTTCTCTGATTTAAAGAGCTTCGCACCTACTTTATATCACACAAACTCACATATTAGGCCCATTAAATCCTTGGGGTGTTGACTTAAAGAAAGCCAAAAGCCCTATTATCAGAAGAGTTGATTTATAGCTAGTGGAAGAACAAGAAAAATTTGGAGTGAAATCATTAAAAAGGATTCATATCTAATTGGTCTCCCTAAAAATATAAATTATGAAAGAGTATAATGGCATCTTGGTAGGAAAAGACTGTGGCTGTTGTCAGTTGTCACATACAAGCAAAGCTTCTGAAACTAAAGTTTATAAGAGGAAAATGCAATCATCTGAACAATGTCATAGTTATCTAAACAGTTTAAATTTTGCAGTTTTCGTCAATTATGACGCACATGGAGATTCATCTTGCTAATATTAAAATGCAATTCGGACTGTTTATTTCTTGCTTTGCAGGTATGCTACAGCATGTGGTCTTTCGCCTATTGTTGAAGAAAAGAAAAGTAGAAGTGCACTTCAAATGATTTACGATTACAATGTTATGAAAGTACAGGATGGGAGGCGCGGTGCTGTAAATGGGATGTTACCTGATGGAAAGATTGACATGTCTACAATGCAATCTCGGGAAATATGGTCAGGGGTCACATATGCCTTAGCTGCAACAATGATCCAACAAAATATGATTGGCATGGCATTTCAAACTGCTGGTGGAGTATATGAAACTGCATGGTCCGACAATGGACTCGGGTAAAGATATTATATACTCTTCTCTTTGTGGTACTTGTGAAAAGTTACAGACTGAAGTTTATATCAAGTTGCATCTTGATAGCAACCAGCAGAAATCAACAAAAAAATAATGAGAAAAAGTAGTTCACTGTATTATAGAATAAGGCCTGATGAAGGTGATTCAGGACTAACTATAACGGGTGCACCTAGTATTAGGAAAAGATAGAAAAGTACAACTCTAGTTATTCTAGAGCCTAGTATCTCATAAGGATCCAGATTCCAGTTCACACCTCCTCTTCCTCCTCGCTCTTTATTTCCCCATATTAGCATTTCCTTTCCTAACTGACTTGCATGGGATGCATTCCCAACACTATTATCAGAATTAGTCTTCTTATTTCTTCCTCCAGTGTCTTAGTGTTTTGCACATTTATCTCTTCCTCATACACATGCTTAATTGTGGACCTCTTGTTCTGGTCTTATTATTTCCTTTCCCATCAAGGAACGCATTGTCACCAAGGTGGAATCCTGTGAACTGCCCTTGTTAGTCAGTCAAGGTTTCCACGTGAATTTTCACACGTTTATTTCAATAAAGTCGGTGTGCAAAAGAATCCCTATGCAAGACTGCAATCCCAGCCAGGCTACACCTCAACCTGTATTTGCAACACACCAAAGTATCAAAGAAATAAAGCACACAAAAGAGAGTGGGGCACCAAACCAAACTGGATAAGAAATTCTAGTTTGATAGACCAAAAATTGTCTTGCCTAACATAAGATGGAATATCATCCCACCAAACTCAATCCTGAAGATAGAACTCATATGCAACAAGTCTACAAGCACAACTATTTCTCTTTCTCAAAATTTGTGAAGCCCTAAATGGGCTCAAGACAATTTTTCCACCTGTTTCTTAATTTCCAAGGAACCAAAGATATATTTGAAAATGCTTTAACTATCAGTAGAAAATCACATTCCAGCAAAAAATGAAATCACCCGCTGTTATAAGAAACTTCAATGGCTTAAATTGCACCCTTAATTTCAGCATAAAAAGTTATCTTTATCATCAAGTGGAGCAGCAAAGCATACCAAAGCAGTCGCCAAATTATTTCTAGAATTTCCTGCCCAAGCAGATGCCCCATTAGTGTTATATTTATTATTGATTGAAGGTCTCCGGCTGACCTGAATAACCTTGATCAATTTCCTAGGATGTACAATACAAAAAAAGCTTTGATTGACTACACATGGAAACTACTGTACATCTTTTCGCTTTCGAAAGATCATTAGTTGGCAGTTTGTTACATACCAACCTCCATATGGTAATCATATATGGAATATTCCTGGTTTTTTGATACAAAACCGTTTTGAACTGGTTGTTGAGGTTAGTAGAAGTTTTATTCCCTTTGATGAAGGCCAAAACTGTATGACATGGGAAAACACCACGGATGGTATGCTCTTATTGTGACAATCATACAAGTACATAAAAAAACAATGGATAGATCATGGCTTGGACTAAACGCATACGCTTTCAATGTGACAATCATTCTCTTTATGGAGGTTGGTAAGTAACAAACAGCCAACCGAGGATCTTTTGCACGGTTTCCATGTATAGTCAGTATGAAGAAATGGTTAATATATCTTTTTTCACTGCCCTTTTGCTGCCAGATTGTAGAATTGGCTTTGCCATTTTATCATGATTCCAATTGATCACTCTTCTCTCTTGGATCTATTTGGTCTGTTATAAATAGAAGATAGAGTGATGAGATCAGGACCATTATCCCAGCTCTTATGCTTAGTATTATTAATGAAATATGGTTTGGTAGAAATAAACTGACGCTAGACATTGGAAGGATAAATTATCACTGAATGAAGAATGGAATTTTTGCAAATGCTAATCTTGCAGCTGCGAGCATGAAGAAAAAATTTGACATTCCAGAATCTGACAGCAAAAGGGCAGTGAAAAATATATGATTAACAGTTTCTTCGGGCTGACTACAGTTGGAAACTACTGTACACCATTTTGCTTTCGAAAGATCATCTTTCCCATCTCACACAGCCTGGCTTTGTCCAAAAGTTGATGTTCTTCCCATCTTTTAACTGCCATGTAATGCTATAAAGAAGTTCCTCAATGTGATTTTATCCCCAAGTAGAACAAATCCATGAAACTGTGGGGCTTTTTATGGGGAGACATGATCAAATCCATGCAAAAGACCAAAAATACATCTCTAATCCAAAACATTAAAATAATATGTCTGAGTTTTTTTACTTATATATTGGTGGTCTTTTAGAATTTTATTCAACTTGAGACTTCCAACATATACTTAAATGCTTAACACAAACGTATGCCATTATGGTTTATTGGTCACATACAATGTTTATGTGGTTGTTTGCACTATGGCTAACTATTAGATGAATAAAGGTGGTCATGTTTCATATTGAGGCACGATGGTATCCTTTGCGTTGCCGTTTTGAATTATGATTAAGTCATGCCAATATATAATATTCGCTAGCTTGTTCACATTGATCTTTAAGACTTTATAGATATGCATCTTTGTCATGTATTTGTATTCTTGATAATAGCTAATTAAGCTCTTCTACTTGATCAACAGTTATTCATTCCAAACTCCTGAAGCGTGGACCACTAAAGATGAATATAGATCTTTATGTTACATGCGCCCTTTAGCCATATGGGCAATGCAATGGGAATTATCAAGAACAAAGCAGCCTCAACATGAGTGTATATCGGATATGAAAGAAGAAGATATTATGTCCAGATATCATGATGGTTTTTCGAAAGTTGCTCGCCTTCTAAAGATGAAGGAGGAGACAGATTCTAGGAGTCTATTTCAGCTTATATATGATTTTACTTGCAAGAGGATGTGGGCATAGACAGACATTTTTTTAGATTGTATATATGATATATATATATATACATGTGTATATATATAATATATGTACCAATGAACACACACACACACATATATATTATAT
>Ga0123340_1006934_pt1 | contig 10812 bp, 7 predicted proteins | sample SirMexnodulemix_FD_89961 | JGI IMG/M metagenome (GOLD analysis project Ga0123340, IMG submission 89961) | Root nodule microbial communities of legume samples collected from Mexico - Siratro Mexico nodule mix | ecosystem: Host-associated > Plants > Roots > Nodule | place: Mexico: Nepantla... | reverse complement strand
CTTTAATATAATTTAATATAAATTATTATATTAATAATGATTATAAAAAAATTTAAAACGTAAATTGTATTATTTTAACTTAAGGCATATATTATATTATTTTAATATTATAATATATACAATTAATTACTTTTCTACATCCTTCTTCCTCGCCTGTGCTCCCTCCACCCCTCCACGTTGCCTTTTTCCTTCTTTTCTTTCTTTTCTTTTACTTTTTTTCTTTCTTTTCTTTCAGACTTTCACTCTTTCTTTTCTTTTTAATTCTTTTTCTAAATATTAGTGACTTCCACTGTTTCTTTTCTTTTTAATTCTTTTTTTAGATATTAGTTTTCTTTTCTTTTCAGTTCTTTTTCCAGATATTAATTTTCTTTTCTTTTCAATTCTTTTTTCAGATATTAGTTTTCTGACTGAACTTCTTTCTTTCTTTTTTTCCAAATTTCCAGTGTTTCTTTTCTTTTTTTCTTTTCAGTTTTTTTTTTCTAGATATTAATTTTCTTTTCTTTGCAGTTCTTTTTCCAGAGATTAATTTTCAGATTAAACTTCTTCTTTCTTTCTTCCAGACTTCCGATGCTTCTTTTCTTTCTTTTCTTCCAAACTTCCACTGCGTCGTTATTCTTTTGCTTCTATTCTTTTTACCTGTGCTTCGTTATTATGTTATAGGTTTAATTTATTTGTTTTAGTTTTTAATTTGTTTGTGTATAGTTTTTTTTTCAGATATTAGTTTTCTTTTCTTTTCAGTTTCTTTTTCCAGATATTAGTTTTCAGACTGTGCTTCTTCTTTCTTTCTTTTCTTCCAGACTTCGTTATTCTTTTGCTTCTATTCTTTTACCTGTTATTCTTTTGCTTCTATTCTTTTTTCTTTCTTTCTTTTCTTCCAGACTTCGTTATTCTTTTGCTTCTATTTTGCTTCTATTCTTTTACCTGTTATTCTTTTGCTTCTATTCTTTTACCTATGTTCTTCCACGTTGTTATTATGTTATAGGTTTAATCTATTTGTTTTAGTTTTTAATTTGTTTGTGTATAATTTTAATATGTTATTCTTTTGCTTCTATTCTTTTACAACTTCGTTATTATGTTATAGGTTTTTAGGTTTTAATTTGTTTGTATACAGTTTTCATCTATTTGTGTATGGTTTTTATGTTTTTGTTCTTCTCCGTCCACCTCTGTGTCCTCTCCATGTGTCCGGTTGTAAGGACCGCTTCCGGCTAAAAAACTGCTTTTGACAAGATATCGTACATACTTTCAGCCTAAAAAACCAAAAAAAACTCTATCCGACGCAATGTCCTCAACGCGTAAAGTTTAGGATCTAGGACTGTATCCGAACGTGTCCATCCGACACGTAAGATGACACGTAAGATTTAGAGTTTAGGATTTAGAGTCTAAGATTATATCCGAATTTGTATAAGTATATGTACAAGAAAATACATCCACAACAACGCCTCCAACTATGACGTCAATTGTTATAAGTTGCAGCTGTGTTTACATTCACACATCTTAAACTGTATAAGGAAGAAGGTCTAAAGGTCCACACACAAGTAAGAAATGACTGAACCAGCTCGGCGCTTTGTACGCTGGCTAACCTTCCACTTCTCAACAAGGACCTTCCTTATGTTGGGGCAGCTAGAAACCACGGTGGCCACACCAACTGAAGTTATACCAGAACAATAAACCATGTGGCATGACTCAAGCATTGTGCAACTTTTTACAAGATGGGCTAGCCCAACATCTGTTATTTGTCGGCAGTGTGAGAGTACTATTTCTTTCAGCAATGGACAGTGTTCTCCCACTTCAGCCATAGCCATGTCACCCAAATTCTGCAGTTATAGAGCAATATAATTACATAAAGGGAAAGAAAAGCAAGGCAAATAAGTAGCAATACTTCTTTAGCGTATAGTTTGGGAGTAAAAATTGCATTGCCTTAGGTATAAAATGAGAGATATCAATACACACCTGCAATACACTCACGTCCAAATAAGAGAGTTGAGGGCAACCCCTTGCAATGGCTACCACTCCAGCATCTCCAATTTGATGGCAACCACTAATATTAAGATAATGAAGGGAACAGCCCTCAGCTATAGCAACAAGGGCCCCATCATCCACCCTAGTAATTTAACAAGATGGTTAAGCTAGACATCATCCAGGATGAATAATACAGAAGATACTCAAATGTAAATTTGAGCTTGCAAATGAATGCCAAAGGAAACAACAGAAGATGTAACACAAATTCCCTAACATCATAGTAGAAGAAATATACATGAAGATTTCTTCTTAGAGGGAAAATAAATAAAGCTGTGAATAAGGTTTTACCTATCACAGAATCGAATGCTGAGATCTGTTAGCAACTTACAGTTCTCGCCCACAGCAATGATCCCCCTGCTCCCAATCTAATACATGGAGGGAAAAAACAAGGGACATAAGAGGAAGCAAATGTTAAAAAATTTAAAAAGAAATATAAATTCAATAGTCAAAAAAAAATTGGCTTATTGTTTTAAACTGGATGTATGAACATTCATGTAAACTATAATATGCCAACATTCAAAGCGCCGAGCTGGTTCAGTCATTTCCTACTTGTGTGTGGATCTTTAGACCTTCTTTCTTATACAGTTTAAGATGTGTGAGTGTAAACACAGCTGCAAGTTATAACAATTGGTGCCATAGTAGGAGGTGTTCTTGTGGATGTATTTTCTTGTACATATGCTCATACAAGAGTCACTCGTGACTTCATCATAGGAGAGTGAAGATATAGGAATCAATAGCCTTAGATACTTCTGGTAACTTGATTTATGTGTGTTGTGTAGATATAGTTGAAGAAATATCATGTTGTATTGTTTATTTCCAAAATAAAAAGTTGGATCTAGATATATTTCTAGTCTTTGTAATATAATTTTCTTCTATAGTTTTAGTCTTTATAACTTCTTATGATTTTAGTTTCTAAAATTTTCTCTTCCAGTTTTAGTTCTTGTCACCGTTACTGATGACAATCATTTATTGAATAACAAGCTAGAATTTCTACTCAATTTCCATATATTAAATTGATTTGATTAATTTAAACTTTCTTGTACTCGAAATTAATCTCAAAACATCGTTTTCATTTGAACTAAAATAATATGATAATATCTCGCCTTCAGATCCTGATATCATATAAAATTATCAAATTGTATATTTTTTTTTCATTAAATTTATAACTTCTGAACTTTTAAAATCATTCCATAAAGCAAATCTAATACTCTATCATAAACTTTAAAGAATAAAACGAAAATGTAAGGATTTTAAGTGAGAAAAATTGATAAAAGGGTGAATTTTGAAAATTTTGAAGAAAATAGAAGAATTTATATAGACCCAAAAAGTTAGTAACCTATTTCTCACAAAATTCAAATTAAAATGTGAGGGGGATGAGGGAGCTAGAGTTGGTGTGGCAAGTAAATAATGCTATATTATACTACAAGTCAAAATAACGAGGTGCCGAGTTGCTTTAAATGGAGAAAGCATTGGACTCAAACGCAACTAAATTGAAAAATTGGCATGTTCATTAAAAAGGCATAATGAAAGAACTATACAAGATTACTGCTTAGAATTCGTTGAATCATCCATAATACAATGCAGCGTGTCTCCTCTAGATAAATCAGATATTTATGGCTTAAAATCCAAAAGAAAAAAGTGATCATCAAATTATCAAGGAACTTTGAAGAAAGCACTGCAAAAGGAAGTTCAAAAAGGAAATCCCTCTTTTCCCTTTTTTTAATTAAATTGAGATGGGGAGATATGGAGTTAGCTAGTTGAGATATCTTGTGAAGAATTGATTGCCTTTTACTTTAAAATACCAAGTTTTTGTATACGGAAATGTTAGACTAAAATTAAGAATGAAATTTGTTTGGGTTGTGTTAAGAACTAAAGGGTAAAATCACTTTTGAAATTAATCCCCATAGAGAACCAAAAACCATTTTAAAAGTTTAAATATTATAAGAAGGAAAAAAACTTGTAGTAGAAGCCTGCGTAATGTATACTAGTATTAATACTGGTTCACAAGACTCAACGCAATTATCCTCGGTTATAAGGTGCAGAATTTTGAAAGTGAGTGAGACATCAAAAACCAAAATACAAAAAAAAAAAAAAGTTAATAACAATAAAATCAATTTGATGCCAAAATTAAAATTCCACGTACAGAATGGCATTTTCGTGCAGAAAACCAAACACAAATGCAGACAGTACCTCATAACAGCGACGGATATGAAGTTTCTTTAGATTCTTGCAACCCCTAGCTATTCCACACATGGCAACATCTCCAATACTTGAGCAATCTACCAAGTGAAGCGCTTGCAAGTATTTGCATCCTTGTCCAATCTGGAGAAGGCCAGCATCACCAATTCTTTGGCAGTAAAGTAAAGCTAACTCTGAGAGATGCCTGTGCAGTAGAAAGCAGATATTAGCATCACTAATGAAATAGGAAGTAAATTTTCAACACTTAAGAAATCGGGTCATCAAACATTTGTCAAACACAAAACAGAGTCATAGCATGGATATGTTTGTCAAATTTAGGCTAAGTTTGGTCCTGCTTGATTTCCTTAAAGAAAGCTGATCCAAAGTTAAAGCTTATAACAAGTGATTTACGTTTTATCTTATAGATTAATTTTAAATTGAAAAAGCTGTGCATACCAGTGGAAGATGAGAGGAAAGATAGGCTCACGAATGCGGTTTATTTTTTAATTCTACTTCAGTTAGCTTCTAAGAAGTGCGTACAACAATGTAGGTTGACGATGCATGCATGAAGCAGGCCTGTAGAACAATCTATGCAAGCAGATCCTTTGCACAAGACATTCAATTATTGAGGACCTCCACATTTTAAAAGTCCACAAATTTGCACTAGTCTTTTAATTTTTTTTATATTTATCAATATAAATAAAGTAGTATGAATCTTTTGTGCTTTATTTAGTTAAAATACAATCATACTATAATATTTAGAAATATTAAATTGTGCCTTTATTTTTAAATAAAAATACAGGACCCAAATTTTCATGATTAGAACAGGACCTCTGAAAATTTTCAAGACGGCTCTGGGATGCAGTTACACACAGGCACACAACAATGTCAATAGGAGCAGTATCTCCTATTCACTGAAAGAGGTAGATTTGTGTGATATGTATATAGTTTGTTTTTGTAGCTTACACTCGGAAAACTTCAGATTTTAAGAATGCATTGCACAACGACTTAGGTGGATAAGAATATATGCATATACAGTTACACATATAAAAACAAAAAAATGCACGCAAGAACAACCAAGACACCATAAGATTAATTAACTATAATTACAGATATTGAATAGAGAAACGTAAAATTCATTGAGTTTCTTCTTTCTACAACCTTTATCCAACTCCCTATGCTGATTCTTCGATGTAGAGTTTGTTGCACACAAGAGTTATAGTACACACATCTGTAACATTTTAAGGAACTTAGATTGGAGAAATAAAAAACGTACTGGCAAGATTTCCAACAGATTCTAGCCCCAAAGTTCCAATATTGTGGCATCCATTCACTTCAAGATGCGTAAGTTCCTTGCAGCCAGCAGCAATTGCTTCCAAACCCTTGTCACTTAGGAAGTAGCAATCACTTAAAGTCAAGTTCTTTAACTTCTTACATCCATTCCCAATGGCATACAAACCCCTGCATGTAAACATCATAAAAAGAAAAAAGTATTACTAACTAAACAACAAAAAATGAAAGAATTAATATCGGAATGCAAAAATAAAAAGTAGAGTAGAGGTCTGGAAAAAGATTGAAAGTTTGCAGTTCATACAACCTTAAGGGTCATGTAAAAGGAAAATTAAAAAGAATTACAAAAGCAACTAAGTCTCACCCCACTAGAAGAGTTTGACAACAAGGATTAAATGACAACATTGGATCTTTTTAATAAAAAACAGAATTAAAAAAAATCATAAAAAAACTTTCAATGGCTCTTTTGAATTGATAAACCGAACAAATGGTTGGTAAAGTTATAACACAAGAAAAAAAATATGCAATTTGCACTATGTCTGGTGCATGTGCCTTTTTTTATTTTAACAGTAGTTAAATCAAACATATCCTGAAAAAGCAATGATGAGAAAGCAGCTAACTTATTAGTAAATCTAGGAAAACTATATTGAGCCAATAATTCCACGGACAAATAACTAATCAAATCTGCACATGGTTGATCAAGTCTTGACACAACACAAGAAAGAAATATTCAATCTGTCCTGTGCCCAGTGAAAGTGATTTTTTTGTGAATTCAACCATAGTCAGATGAAGCAATCCTGCAAAGCAATGATAAGAAAGAGGCTTACTTATCAGTAAATCTCTGAAAACTGTATAGAGCCAATATCTCCAAAGACAAACAACTAGCTCCCACAGCTTTCAAAGCATCATCTGTTAGATTAATACATTGCAGCTTTAGAACTTTCAAATGTGGACACCCTTTAATCACAGAAAGCAGCCCTTTATTATGGATAAACTCAGAGTCCAATGACAAGGTCTCTAGAGATCTGCAGTGTGATCCTACAGCTTCCATAGAAATGTCAGTTATTTTCGCACAAGCTGCCACTCCAATAGACTTTAACGAATTTCCCACACCCAATGCCAATTCAACCAAACCCGTGTCAGTCAAGCCTTCACAGAAACGCAGATTCAAATCTTCGAGTTGCTTGCAACACTGTCCAATAGCAGCCAAGCCGTGATCTCCAACATAACAACCCTAAAGGAAAATCTTGTTAATTAAAATGAATATGCATCACTCACACCAAACTACTCATAATCGAAGATATGAAGTAACAAGGAAAATGATGCACAGCAAGGAGAAAAAAAAGGGTGTTGGTATCTGAAATTGCAATGATTCACAAGAATATGAACTCTAATCTGCTAGCTTCAATAAAAAGAGAAAACATCTATTAGACTTTTCTTCCAGTCTCAATATATTACAGAAACTTAGTGCATATTTGAATGTATTGAATTTAGCAACCTTGATATCACCTTCAATTAAGACTTGGTTCCAAGACAAATGTAGGTGTGCAATCACACTTACGAGAAAAACGAAACATATCATCAAACCAAATTTAACCAAGTTGAAGGAACCAAAAGGTGAGCCAAACATAGCCTATGGGCCTGTTTGGATACAAGCGCTTTTGAGAGCTTCTCAACCGGAAAATAAGCTCTTTTTCTGTGAAAAAAAAAAACTCTCAACAGCTCTTCTTTCCCTTAGAGAAGCTCTTTAAAACACTTCCAAATTTGTAACCAACCAAGCTCTAAACATTCATTTCAAAGCAATTGTATACTTATATTATTGTGAAAAACTAAACATCAATGTTGATGTAATCCCACAACAACGCTAGACAATCTACGCTCAGACTTAAGTAAATAAAATATTGAAAAAAAAAAAAACATTCAAACCGTGTAGATAAACACAACAACAAAACAGTTGAAACCCCGAACGTAAATCCAATTAGCTAGACAACCAAAAAGAAAAGCAAAAAAATACCTGCAAATCCAAAGACTTTAAAGAAACACATTTCCTCGCTAGCGATGACAACCCCTCACTGGTGACGTTAGAACACCAGATTAACCTAAGTTTCTCGAGTTTGGGAAAGCCTTCAGCGAGAGCAGCTAATCCAGAATCAGACAAACAGAGCGAATCGAAATCGCTCTGTTCAGAGGAAGAGCCGTGTTTATCAGCCACATAGTGCAGCTTCACCGCAGAATTCTCGCTCGCGCGTCTTCTCCCCTGCTAAAAGAAAAATAAATAAAAATCAGAGAAAGGGAACCTAAGGAATAGAGAAGGAAAAGTTCGGGAACGAAGTCAGAGAGGAATATGACTGACGAAGTGAGTGGGAATTGAAACGGAGAGACGCTCGTCGATGTGAACAGTGGTGACGTTGGAGAAACGCGCTGCGAGGAGGTGAACGAAGAGGTCCGGGGAGCCGGAAGCCCCGATGCGGATGGCGGCGCGTGTGAGGCGCTCGAGGCGGAGCCAGCGCGTGCAGACGAGGGAGCAGGCGTCGCGGCTGGACTTGGAGTCGAGACGGCGGAAGATCTCGATGAGTAGCTCGTCCGGTAGCAGCGTGTTGATCCAATTGTGACCTCGCATCGAACCGCACGATCCGTAACAAAACGCACCGCTTAATTATTGAGATTGTTGAGGTTGAAGGAACCGAATCCCAGATCCAGTAAGGTCTTGATATGGTTCCCGTCTTTCTTTTTCTGTGGGTGATATTTTAACCATTTTCTTCCCTCTACCTTTCCATTTCTTGATGATATATATATATACCCTCTCATTGGTTGCAGTAATAATTTTCCATTTTATAAATTCTAGTATTCCAGGACACCCAGATTCTCATCCAAAACTACTTTCTCTTTTCCAAATCACAACAAACTTACTTTAAATTATCATTTTTATTTTTTAGATTTAATTTTATTGTGATGCTGATTATGTATTTTAAATTTATAAATTCAAGTAGGAAGATTTTATGCAAACTACTTTCAAATTATAAATTTTCAATTTACAAAGTCCAGTATTCAAAGGGAAAGGAGATTCATAATTTGTAGTCACACTAAACTTTTCTTTTCATTAAAATACCAAATAAACATTAATGTAGAAGTATAACTTCTTTTTAGGATTAAAGTTAATGAATAAGGATAATTGTATTATGAGTTATATTTTATACCTTATAGATTAAAAAAAATCCTTTTAATTTTAAAATTTCCAAATTATCTCTAAATTTCTCTATAAATCTTCTTTCTATTTTTTTCTCTTATTCTATAAACTAATAGTAATTGATAGGAGTATACTGCACGTGGTTTGGGTGTACAGGTGTATAATCTAGCTATAAAAAGACATATCTTTGGTATGAGTCTAAAATGATATATTTGTTTGTTAGATTTAGTTTTTTTTATTGTTAATATGAATAATGTTTGAGTGTCATTAACTGATATTTTCTTTATAAGTAAGTTTCTTGGAAATCAATATTATTTAATGTGAGAAAAAATAACTTCATGTTTTATATTATGTTGTAAGAGTAAACAATAAATTAGTAAAAGTCTGAACATAATGTAAACTTCAAATTTAGTTGAAGAAAAAATGATTAAACTGTGAAATTGAATTTGAATGGTTTAATCCTTTTAACTTTCTTTAGTATCAGTGAATTTGAAAATATGCCAGACTAATATAGATCAAAGGTTTTGTAGTTATATAAACTTATAAATTTGTTAGGTTATAATTGTTAGAATGTGAAAACTTGTTCTAAATTATATTTTTTTTATGCTTTAGATAAAGTGTAAAATCAATTGCTTTTATGATAAGATCGATGGCATTTATGATTGATATGAATTTTTTTATACTTTAGATAAAGTTTAAGAACTTAAGATGGACTGCATCTATGATTGATATAAAAGAATATATTTTTTTAATAATTTGTAATTATGTTTTGATTTGTTGATATTTGTATATATAATTAAAACAACTACTTCATCACTCAATCAATATAAAAATAATAATTGAGTTGTATTACTTCCTTGTTGAAACCTATAAATATCATCAAACATTATTTACATTTTAAGATGTAGTTTAGAGTTTGAATTAGAAGAAATTGTATCAAATTTCTCTAATTTGGAAAGAATGTTGTTCAATTTGTTAAAGCCTTAAAGCAATGATACTCAATTCAAGTGATAATTCTTAACTATTTAACATTCAATTTTATTATTCTTAAATGATACATATATTATAAGTTAGTTCTAATACTTCACATATTGTTTCACATATTTACTGACAGTTTTTAAAAATAAAGTTGTAATGATATATGATTAATTGAAATAGATATAATGTGTAAATTAGTAACTAACATATATGTATTACTAAATTAATGATTTAAATGTAACTGTTAAATCAATAAATTTATAGGTTTTTAGTGATAACACCAGAAATATAAACTTTAATCACTGGTGGCCCATAGATATATGAACAAATTATTATTTTGCTATCATAATATTATATAAAAAGTATCATATTTTTAAATCTAAGATTTAAGCCCTGAAGGAACAGTCAGAAAGTATGTTAATATATGTATAATATCAATTAACTATTAATAACTAAAAATATACTTATTTTGTTGTACTTTTTTAACAACTTACATTAATGATTGTGATTTTGAATGTTTTTAATTTTTTATAATTTTTTAAAACCTTATAATTTTATAATTATTTTAAATATTCGATATTAATTCCACATAGATTTAATACATTTCAAGTTATATAGTTTTTTTTTAAATTATAAGTCATTTATTACTATTAATATTTTAAAGTTGTAATCAAAATGCATTCCTACAGTAAAATTGTTTTTTACCACAACCAAATTATAAACATATTTTTTTTGTGTGTGTTATTTAGATAACAATCTCATTAAATTGTATAGGTTATTATTAGTTAGGTGGAATGTAAGATGTTTGGAAAGATGAGATTCACATTCACTCCATTTAAAAAAAAAATGGAATGAAGAATATGGCTCTCATTAAAAAGTTCTAACAGGTTAATGGCTAACATCTGTCAATAAAAACAATATTTAATTATTCTGTAACATTTTTTATAATAAATAACTCGGAGATGAAAGGATAAATAATTTCAAAAGAAGTAAAACACACAATTTAATTAATGTATTATTAAAGGAAATTTTGACTTAAAGTGTTTAGAGATAACATTAACATTTAAAACACAGTATTATTTATCAAAATTATTAAATAATGTTAGTAATAATAATATCACTTATTGAATTTTCAATTATTCTATTAACTAAATATATAT
>Ga0123340_1006933_pt1 | contig 10813 bp, 6 predicted proteins | sample SirMexnodulemix_FD_89961 | JGI IMG/M metagenome (GOLD analysis project Ga0123340, IMG submission 89961) | Root nodule microbial communities of legume samples collected from Mexico - Siratro Mexico nodule mix | ecosystem: Host-associated > Plants > Roots > Nodule | place: Mexico: Nepantla... | reverse complement strand
TTGAAATAAATCAATTCATTCGAAATTGAAGTCAGTTTATTTTCGCTGAACATTATATTTTCCATCATTGAGATTCGTTAAATCTTTTCAGTTTGTGAAAATTGTTTTCACTGTTTCAAAAAGTTAAAAAAGTTTTCAAAGTTCAATTCACCCCCCTCTTGAACTCAGCCTAATACGTTTTCACCTATAAATAGACGAGTCATTCCATGCAGAAAGATATAAAAAGCAACGTAAATTCTTGCATGCACATTTGTTATGTCCCAATAGTGAATAAGTTCAAAAAGTGTTAAATTATTTTATTAGATGATAGCTAAGAGAATACATTATTTGTAAATCATTTATTGTTTTAAAGTTTTCTTAGAAAATGAGAGCTCAGTTTACATATCCTTTCTTTGATAGGTTTTTCTTATACTTTAATCAACTTTGTGGAAAACATGAAAAACACAATATAGGAGGGTTGAATTGTGATTTTTTTTTTGCCAATGTCATATGATACTTTGTAGTCAAATAATAGGTTTAAGAATGATCATATGAACTAATAAATATTTGCACGAACTTTGTTCAAAAAACTTCATCTTCTTAAGTTAGTTATGGTGCAATAACATTCAATGTAAAGATTAAGTGAAGAAGAATTATTTAGTATTTTTATAATGGTTTGTTTGATAACATAGACTATATCCGGTTCTAGACAAATTTGTCAAGCTAAACTAAACATACTACTGTTGCGAAATATAAAAGAGTATTCTTTCATATGTAGTCACTCATAGTTGACTATATATAAGTATTTTTTTCGGATTGTAGGACTCTTGGCGAACTCTACCAAATATTCTTGAATATTTAGTCACTCCTGACTAAAGATGCTGAGTATTCTTTCGAATTTCAATCATTCCTGACTAACTTGTTAAAATATTTTTTTAAAAGGTCACTTCTAGCCCAACCTAAATATTCTTTCAACAAGTCACTTGTGACCTAAGATAAGTAAAATGTCTTTTTGTAATCACAATATCGCTAGCTTTACTTACTAAGAAAGATTTGTATTTTTCGACGATTAGAAGGATAAGATTTTTTTCTTAGCTTATTATTATGAAAACATGAACAATAGTCTTCGAGTAAGTTTTTTTGTTGCATAGGATATGTTAGCAGTGTTTCAATACTTTGCAATAAGTTATTTCTACATCTTCTTCTCCAAGAATAGCTTCATATAAGTGTTAGAAGAAATTAGTAATTGCAATATTTTTTTAATCATTAAGTGGCTTTAACTCTTTTGATTGTCTTACTTATATACTATGAGCATTTATTGATTAAAAAAATAATAATGATAATATCAGTTAAAAAATAATCATGTTCAACTTTATACTTAAAGAAAATTCTAATAATATTATAGCCAAAAAAATCAATATTAAACTAATGATGCTTTAATCTCAATCGAGTTAACACTATTTCATTCTTAATAACGTCTCTATCAAAATAAAACACTTGAGTTTAGAAAACAATATGAAGAGAAAGAAATAAAAAAAATTACAAAGAATTATAAATTTTATTTTAGATAAAATTTGAACTGTTTAATATTAGTTACCTAAATTACTCTAATAAATTTCTTTTAAAAATTTCCATTCAAACAGCATATTTCATTATAAATATTTTAAATATTTTAATTTTTATATAAAAATTAATTATTTAAAAAAAATCCAAACACGCAAGATTAATGAACGCTTTATTGATGTGTTGCAAAATGTGTTCATAATCTCTTTGTATTTTTTCTATAAAGCACAAGTATTCTTTTATTGAAAACAATAATTCATATGTGTACTAAAATTTGAATTCAATATCACTGATCTTTATTACTTATCTAAGATTCTAGTCAACACTATTAGTTATTGGAACAATCTTACATAAGCTAATTTAGACACACAGAAATGGTGAGTATAAAGTCGTGCATGGGACACGGCTATAATCACCACGTTCGGATGCTCCAATCTTGACTTAAATGACAAACATGAATTTTTTTTATAATGATGTTTACTCATAATTTGTTATATTCAAAATATGTTTTATCAGAAGACGTTTGATTAAATACGACTTTTCTTTCACGTGATAATTTATATTAATGTGGTAAACTTACTATTATCTAGATAAAATGTTCAAACATTACATCATTTTTAACCTATTTTAAAAAATTCAATGTGGTTCAGAAATCAAGTTTAGAAACTCGTCCTAACGCGTCTATGTGTTCTACCTTCTACTTGTGTCATTTTTTTCTACTTTCAAAGTGTGAACAGCCACCTAATATTTTTTTTTAGCATTATTCCGTCTCCACTTGTTTCTCTCTATCTGGTATGCAACAATTTGGTCAATGGTCAATGTGGTGAAAATAGCCGTTTTTTGCGAAAGATATTTTTGAAAATAAAAAATATGGCTTTGACCAATTTGTGGTCAATTGGGTCCTGCAATTTGGAAAGTCCTCAAACAAAGAGGACCGGTGTTTCCCTCTTAGCTTTTTCATTCAATTTGGTGGTTATTATAGTTCAGACGCAACGCAATCAGTGGGCATCCCCATCAAGATTCCTTTCACTCCAAGTGAAGTTCCATAATTGTAATTATAATTATCACAATAATAAGAAACAACCAAGCAGGAACTAAAGGTGGCTACTAATCAATACACGAAATTAAGAAGATAGCAATAGTTTTCTACTTAAATTTAATTTAATAATATTCAATTAAATATGTATAACTTGTATGGGTGGCACATGTTATAGTACTTGAAAAAAATTAACAACTACGCATACCCAAAGAATTGTAGAAAGCTACACATTAGGAAGAACCTCCAATCAAGGTTGTATTTTTCAGGCCAGCATGCATTTGATATGGTCACCAGTAACATCTTTACACCGAATCAACTACCTCCTCTTTCTTTGCCTTAAATTATTGCTAATGCATTGATTTTAAGGTAGCAAATACCAAAGAAGTTGGTATGATTTCATTTTATGGTGTAAATCTGAGTCAGATATCTGTTTACTTTGATATAGTGCACACATGTGCTATTCACTAAACGAAAATACACTTTTTAAATTAGTGCTCAGGTAGAGCAATATGCTGCACTAACAAATGAGAACACAAGAGAAACTAATTTTGACCATCACCATCGCTGTCCATGCACGTTCAATCACCCTCTCATCTCATTTGTGAACATATCATGTGAAAGAGTTTGAAAAGAACTTCTCTACAAACATTTACAAAGCCAATTTTATTTACTTCTTCTTAATTTTTTATGTATTACAAGAGTTTATTGAAATTTTTCTTCAAACCAGACCAAAAATAATATTGATACGTATAGTTAAACAGCCAAGATTAAATATTCTTATACTATACCCCCTTAGTATCTTGCCACAAAAGATTTGCAATCTCCAGTTAAATTAATTCTTTATCAATGAAAACATTACTTTAAAGAGTATCAACCATGTTCCATTACTCTGAAAGGCCATGTTGACTCAGATTGTTTTGCAACATATCTGGTTTACTTAGTATTCAGCCAGAATTAGCGGAACAGCCAAATTTTAATTTTCTATTGCCCGATGTCAACAGCACTCATTTTGTATACTGTACTGTACAAAGCCTTTGGAAAGAATATACATGTGTAGTTTCAAAAACATTTCAAGCAACACAAAAGTAGCAGTATGAGTGAACTGCAGCCGGGAATCACCAATAATCTAGCAATGCAAACTTCACCTGTAATCCAATCTTACCACCATCAGTCACAAGCTTAGCAGCAGTTACCAACCAATGGCCAGGGGCATCATGAGGGCCTCGGACCACCTCAGCTGTCTCCACGTATTTAAGTAGCTTACCAGAGCGAACTGGCACAGGTGGACCGTCTGGATAAACACCAGAATTGAGTGCAGTTGGAGCATGCTTTGGAGGACCAGTGTTGCCATGCTGCGTGAATGAAAATGTTGTGCTCAAATTTGTGAGAAAAGATGTTTTTCTTGAAGCTTCTGGGGCAGCCGACCACTCTAACTTCCGGATACTGCAATTGGGTATGTGAGTGAAGAGAAGACGCAGGTGAAGCACATTCCTTGGCCAACTCCCTTTGCTAAGGAGCTGTGCACCTGTAACAATGTACACACCTCCAGAACTATTCAACCAGTTGGGGTCATGTTTAACCACTGCTGTGCACACATTTGAGAATCTCTTCCATCTTATTCGTTCCAGAAATTGATCGCTCGAATCGTTATCATCAGATCCTCGCCACATAGATGGCATGCTCGAGGCTGAGGTTCTTGAAGAGAGGGTCATCTTGTTTGGAAGGCTAGAAAGATGATGTATATGCAAAGCAAGTCTATCACATTTCCTTCCCTCCAAGTACAAGCGCATGCCAACCACAGGTTTTTGTTCACTTACCACCTGACATTTTGTATAAAAGACCACAGTTAACAAGAGAATATGGTGTGAACCATACGAATAAAGGATTGACAAGTTTTCAGAAACAGATGAGAGGAGAGGAGAAAATAAAACAAGTAAAAATCCCTGCAAAGCTGTGCAGCCAATATCATGAAGAAAACAGAAAGAATAACTCAGGTGGCCAGAGCTTGCATGGCACTGCTCACATATTATGATATGTTGGAACTGAGTGCATCTGAGCTCCCAAAATTATCAGACATGACCAGACATTAAACCCTAAACCCTAAAATGTATAAATCATCCAAACTTCACACTTCTTCTATACATGGTATTCTGCCACTTCCACTGTGGTCAGAGAAGCATACAAGGTATTGTGACATGACACAAGATAGAGGACCAGCCATTCTGGTTTAAACTCCAATGCTAAAGGGGTAAATAGAATGTAAGAATTAACTAGTTAGCAGTCTTTGAGATTCTTCAAAAGAAGCAGCTTGGCCTTCTGTAAATTGAACACCTTAATGTAGGTGTGGTTTAGCAAATATACTTTTGCTAACTTTCCTAGAGAGCTCTGGAAATATAAGCAACTATTTCTCCTAAAAAAAGAATTATCATTTGGCCTTTGACTACCCTGGCCACTTCTTTGGAAAGATAAATGTTGATGGAAAAACCAAATTTTACCAGTTAATCAGACAAGATACAGCGCAAATATCATCCACCTGTAAAGCTTGAAGCGATTTAGAACTCATTACCTAACATGTATACTAAACAAATCTTAAAATCCTAAAGAAATAGCTACAAAAGAAAAATCAAATTGAAGGAAGCATATACAGAAAGAGAAAAGAAAAATCTCACTTAGTGAGATCAGCTACATGCATTAACGGTCATCCAGGACACAGACTACTAACGGTCATCCAGGACACAGACTACTAACGGTCATCCAGGACCCAGCTACAACTGCCCCACTAATGGTATTTGAGTTTGTCTTGACTGAAACATAATCAATTATTATTAGCTATACATAATTAAATTGTGTATATTTCCATTCTCTAATTTTTTCCCTCTCTACCAAACACATCCTTGATATCTTCATTTCCTCTATAACCAAACAAGAAATTTTTTTGTTAATTGTTTGTCCTTAAGCTTTGAGGATAACCCGTTCACAGGAGGGAAATTATTTGGTCCAACTACTTTACTATTGTGCATCCTCTTAAATGGTTCTTTTACCCTAAACTACATCTTACTAGCATGAAAAAGTAACAAAATTGTATGTATAGCATAACTGCAAACCCTGCGCTACAAGTAGATAATAAATCAACAAAATAGGCATGCCAAAATCACCAGGCTTAAAACTTCTGTGACATTTTCAAAAGTTTTCCTTCGTATTTCTCAATACAAATATATAAGATATACAATAATCTTGGAAGGTCTTTCTAGATATGTTTCCAATACATTCTAGTTGTTATTGTTAGTGGGGTTGGGCTAATAAAAGTAGTTTTCAAATGGGGGATTTCTTTTTGCACTCCATAATTTCCTTTTGCATCCCCGTAAATATGAAAATTCCCACTTTGCTCCTTTGGTTTATTAAAATAAAAAATGACTTTCAGATTGTGAAATCTGGAAATCATTTTCTGCACGAAAAAAGAGTTTTGAGATTGCATAATCTTAAAGTCATTTTTTTCATAAAAAAAAAACTTCCAGATTATGTAATCTGAAAGTACCTTTCAGATTATGTAATGTAAAAGTACCTTTCGGATTACCCAATCTGAAAGCTTATTTTATGCAAAACTTCCTGATTGCAAAATCCAAAACACTTTCTTGATTTCTCTGGATTGCACAATCCAGAATACTTTCTTCCTTGAGTCTATTCATGACATAACACATAGACAAAGGCGAGGCACCAAGGGGGCACCAACAATGGCATCAAGGCGTGGCCGCGGTGGCAAGGGGCGGCGGCAGCGAGGGGCAGTTTGGTCTTTTAATCAACCCCATTGAGGTGCACATGGAAACTATGGGGATGCAAAAAGAATTGGCCTTTCAAATGTAGCTTTCAATATCACCTCTTTCATCCCATATACCTTGTTTGGGCCCTCAATCTTGGGATTCATCAAAACATTTCTAACTAGATTTACATCCTAATCCTACTTCATATCATTTATTTCATAACGGTAAGATTAGTCATAACGGTACGGTAATGTATCTAATAAAAGAACTAGGAAGGTTGAAAACAAAAGCTGGTTAAAGAATAACCAAATTTTATACCCCAGCCAAATTTGTCACAAGCCAGAAGTGAAAGGAGAAAGTCCTGACACCAACTAAGTATAAACCTTCTAAAAGAATATTAACCTCAAAGGTAGAAGTAAAGCCTAACATGCACAATATTTGCTCTTGCTCAAACACGGGGATTTTGGTTAGCAGTACCTGTGTAGAGATGATATGAAGCTTCGGACCCATGAAACTAAATTGCAGTGAAGGGGAAGCAGTCTTTCTCCGCTGATGCCTGAGTGGCAGCTCACAAAACATAGGTGCCCATTGCCTCGGAATTTGAAACTCCAAAAAGTACTGTAAATCATCAAGAGGAGGCTTATCTGCAAAGAGTAAATGAACCAATGATGTGATGCCTACCTCAACAATAAAGAAAATAGACAGTGGTCTGTTCAAGGTAAAAATATACAAATAGTTTTTAGGCACAAAATGGATTTGGATATGTAGCAGATCATAGAAACAATGTTAAATCTGATTAGAACATACATCGTAGATACAAATTGATTGCATGACTAAGATATCCACTTCCAGGAATTCCTGTCAGAAGTGAGGAAATAGGAACAAACTTGAAGAGGATTGCCTCAGGGTTAGAAGGCACCGTCTGAAGCCAATTTGAGTGATTATGTTTGAACATATCTCCTCCTCTTTTTGAACAAATAATAGTGAGGCCCTGCTCCAAGATAAAACAATTTAGTCACAACCCTAGAACATCTTTTTATTTCAAATTAAAATTATTTGTCTTTTGTCACTTACATCCTTGCTTGATGTTTCTGAAATACTAGTGAACTGCATTGTGTTAGATTGCATCACACGGTTAAAGACCTCAGGAACCTACACGAATAGACAGAAGGTATCAACAGAAAAGTAACAAATATGTTAAAAGTTACAGAAGATATAGCACTTTACCTTGTGTTTTCCATCCGTCTTCCCCTGTAGCAAAGAAGGGCTTCTCACATCTGAGAAAAGAAAATCTCCAAGATCCTCTAAATGTCTCCTGAGATCACCAGGAGGAATTTTTGATGAATGTTTTTGTTTGACACAGATTACATCTTGACCTCCCACAGCCATACCCACTATTATGTGTGTACCATATGTCTGTATGAACCTGCCTAACAAAATTGATTAGCATCGTGTACTTATCAACAAACCAACCATGCACCATTCAAACTGTCAACACAGTTACTCGGCCAAACAGCTTCACCCATAAAACATTAAACATGAACACAGGCTGAGCAAAAATAAAAAATGAACACAGAAACTAACATCAACTGAAACAGGTGCTACCAAGGAGAGCAGGAGACAAGACTGTCTAAAAGGTAATTTGAGCCTCATGTGGAAGATAAGAAAATACTACATCCTTTTATTAATTTGGTTACCATTGTAGGACGATCAAAATAATGGAAGCACAAAAACCAGCAACAAATTGAATTTATCAAATTCATTCTCATTAGAACTCATAGAAAGTGCGAATAAACATTTTTACATAGGGAAAACAAAGATGCCATATTTCTATGCGCCAAAGATTGTTATAGCAGCTTAGTGTTTACCTAGACAATGAAGCTGGATCCCACTGAGCCGGAACAGACTTCTTCACCTCTTCTTGCAGGACCAGTGGAGAAGCAGTGAGGTGCAAATAGTAGAGTGAAATGAAATACCCATCAAAAGCAAGGTATTTTGTGTCAGCAGCATCCCGAAACCAATCACCAGTCAAATCAAAAAGCGCATTAAAATACCCAGAAGGAACTTTCCCTTGCACAGCCGATTTCTGATTAAGCAACTCGGACATCTGCAACAAGGAGCGAACCACAGAATTAACTAAAAAATGAACAAAACAACACAGATCTTAATTCAAAACTGAAATCTGCTTCTTACAACAGTAACATAAAGATGAAAAGCAAAAAGGACCTGGTTGAATTCAAGTACATCAGACTTGAAGCGTATTCTATCCCCTTTATCACACCGAATATTCTCAGAAACCTCTTTAATGGTAACTCCTCCAGTTCCAGGAATCAATATATCCCTCTTGTTTTCTTCATCAAGCACCACCAACCTCCCTCCAGGAATCCCCTTCGCAAACCTCAACCGAAAATCACTGGCCATATCGAACCCTTTCCCCAGACACTCCAATGCCACCATCTCAACACCCTTCTCCACCGCCATCTTCCCAACCCAAAACCAGTTCACCGATTCCAAAAAACACCCAGAGAGAGAAAGGTGTTGGCTTTGGTTTAATGTTACGGTGCCCACCAACCCCAATTGAAACGGCTTAGCTATGCCATGTGGGGTGGGGGCCAAAACAGAAAAGATGTTGTCTTTGGTGGTTTTTTCGGAAATGGGTATTGTTAGATGCGGGATGGAAGGTTCAGGGAAGAAGATGGGATCAGTGAACGTTACGCAGGTTTTAGTGAAGCGAGTTAAAAAGAAGAAAAAAACTAAAAGAGCACAGCTAGGTTTGGTTAGGGTGAAGAGGAATAGAACAATAGTAGAGAGGAAGTAGCCAGTAAGGTAGCTGCTCTGCAAGGGCGAGCAAAGGGTTGAATTGAATGTAATTGTTGGAGTTTGACTGTGTCAGTTGTATTATTGTGAAAATAGCAATGAGATGGTGAAAGAATAATATTTATGTGTATGTTTGAAAAGAATGGGTAACGCTCTGTCAACTCAAGCTTATGATGAATTTGCCGTTACTTTACTCTCTTCTCTTTCATTGGACTTTACCTACCACTTATCCTTTATTGTTTCACCAGTTTGGACCGTTCCCAATACTAACACGAAGACGCAACAACAAAGAAGGGAAAAGAGGACCGGTCTCCCATGTTTCTTCATCTGTCTGTTCAAGGCCACGGGACACACATTTGAAAAATTGACCATTTTTTTGTTTGGCCTAACCGCTAAACTAGTTTATTCAATTCCCAATGGGAACGGTAATGTTCCTTAACTATGATTTACTTCATTTTCTGTGTTTCTATATTTTAAGAAGTGTGAAACTTGTTTAATGTATTTCAAGAATCATCACATGTCATTCACAATATATATATATATATAAATAGCATTTTTTTACCGCATGTATCATGTTGGAAAGTCAAATACGATTTTTTTTTTCTTTGAATATTTAATGTAGCATCTTAAATTTTAAAACTTTAAATTACTAATTAAATTGGAATTGCTATTGTGAAGGTTAAAAAATCAAATTCAAACAGAAAATAAGGTGGAACTACTGTCTGAGTTGAGACATTTCTGCAGCCAAGAGAACCTGACAGACTGATATCCACACAGTGCCAAAATCTTCTCTGAGACAGAAGAAAAAAGATCAATGTTTAGAAACCAAGTTTTTCACAGGGAGTTTTGGTATGAACAAAGCTTTTAGTTTCCTGGAAAATAGTGTGGTATATTATTTAGAAGATAACATTCTTATCCAAGTGTACAAGACTTTTTGGAAATAGTGCTTAACTAAGTTTCCATAAAAGCATTTTCAGGCACGAAAAACAACACTTTTTAAACTTCAAATAAAACATTTATTAAGAAAATTACCATGTATATTTCTCTATAACTTTGGGAATGTTAAATAAATTAAATACAAATTTAAATCGCTTTTAAAAATATGTATTATTTATAGTTATTTTGTGGAACCTGAATAATAAAACTTTTTTAAGCAGATTCCTAGATTTAATTCTTTGAAAAAAAGTAATCAAAACAAAATTTATCTTATATTATATAAACAAAAAAAATTACTTATGCAAAATGAATTTCGTAGAATTAAAATTTTAAACATTCATCGATAATAAAATAATAGTCAATAACATTTTAAATATGAACAAGTTTTTTCTTTTTTTTTATATTACAAAATATTTTTATTGTTCTTTTAAAGTTTTAATAAAAGAAATTGTTTATTTTAATGTGTCATTTTTTAATTTTAAGATATTATTACTTTTTTTATTTATACTCTTAATTAAATTAATATGTAGAGAAAACGTTAGTTATGATTAAAGAAAAAAAATACGGTAGTGCATAAATAGATTGAAATAAGAAAACTGAAATGAGTATAATAAATAAATCACTTAAAATTATATTAAAAATAAAAAAAAAATATTTTCTTTTGATTTAGATAAAGGAAAACTTAAGTGATTGTTATAAAGTAACATAAATAATGATAATA
>Ga0123340_1006932_pt1 | contig 10813 bp, 5 predicted proteins | sample SirMexnodulemix_FD_89961 | JGI IMG/M metagenome (GOLD analysis project Ga0123340, IMG submission 89961) | Root nodule microbial communities of legume samples collected from Mexico - Siratro Mexico nodule mix | ecosystem: Host-associated > Plants > Roots > Nodule | place: Mexico: Nepantla... | reverse complement strand
TAGAAACTCAATATTATATTTAAAATCACCAAAACCTATCCCTAGTATTCCAATATATTGAGTATTTTCATCTAATTCAGAAACTCAAAAGTACTTCCCAGGTTTTTTCAAGAATCAAGATCAAGACTCTATTGATCAGATAAAATTTAGCATTAAGTGCAAGATGAAAATACCAATAGATTAGAAACTCAATATTATATTTAAAATCACCAAAATCTATCCCTAGTATTCCAATATATTGAATATTTTTATCTAATTCAGAAATTCAAAAGTACTTTCCAGTTAAATTTAAGAATCAAGATCAACACTCCATTGATAAGATAAAATCTAACATTAAGTGCAAGATGAAAATACCAATGGAATAGAAACTCAATATTATATTTAAAATCACCAGAACCTATCCTTAATATTCCAATATATTAAGTATTTTGATCTAATTCAGAAACTCAAAAGTACTTTCCAATTAAATTCAAGAATCAACATCAAAACTCCATTGATTAGATAAAATCTAGCATTAAGTGCAAGATGAAAATATCAATGGAGTAGAAACTCAATATTATATTTAAAATCACCAAAACCTATTCCTAGTATTCCAATATATTGAGTATTTTCATCTAATTCAGAAACTCAAAAGTATTTCCTAGTTAAATTCAAGAATCAAGATCAAGACTCTATTAATCAGATAAAATCTAACATTTAAGTCAAGAATCAAGATTAAGACTCTATTGATCAGATAAAATCTAGCATTAAGTGCAAGATGAAAATAACAATAGAATAGAAACTCAATATTATATTTAAAATCACCAAAACCTATCCCTAGTATTCCAATATATTGAGTATTTTCATCTAATTCAGAAACTCAAAAGTACTTTCCAGTTAAATTCAAGAATCAAGAACAAGACTCTATTGATAAGATAAAATTTAGCATTAAGTGCAAGATGAAAATACCAATGGAGTAAAAACTCAATATTATATTTAAAATCACCAAAATACAAATGAGTTCAAAAGATTACATTCAATTCCAAAGATGAAGAATTTAGCTACTCATGGTAGCCATTACACTCTGAGGAAAGAAAGATTGCAAAGAAGACAAAGAATCCTAAATAGCTCTTGTTCTTGACGGTCTCGTTACTCCATATGTAAATGCTTCACAAAATCCTAAAAATCTCCTTTTAAACTTGATTTTGGGCCTAGGTTAAGTGACTTTTCTCTTGGACTTTTTTTATTTTAAATTTTTTATTTCTTTTCTTCATGAATCTTCCAATCTATTATTTTCTTCATTCTTTTATACTTGAAATTTTACAGTAATTGAGATTAAATAATTTCCTTTAACTCAAGACTCAAAACATAAATTTAGATTAAAAAACTCTAAAATTAAGAGTAATTATTATTTTAAATAACACTTAAATCCAAAATACTAAATCTTTTTCATGTGTAGAAGTACTCAAAATTAACACTTATGACATCTGTTAGGCGTTATGAGTGGGTTATGCCGTTAAACTATTATAATATTTAGTTATATATTGGTCAACATTATAATAAAGGGTATTTCAGGGAATTATTTCAAAAAGTACTCTCCATATGTTTTCTTCATTTTTAGCTTATGTTGTGTCAAAATATATTTTTAGTTCTTCAACCGAGGATGATTATCAAAGGGATTATAAATTTAACATATGTAGTTATTTTTCTGATAAATTTTACTTTTAATCTCTTACAAATTTTATTTTTAACCACTCAACATTTTGTTGACTCCTTGAACTTTCGTATATATCATTTCCCTTTAGACTCGCCTGTCAAATATAATTTTTCTTTCATGTTTTTTAATCCATTTCTCCTTTTATCACTAAATCAAATAAGCACTAAATTATTAAAATAAACTAAATTATAATTCATATTCTTTTCAATTTCTTATTTTCCATTTTTTTCTATTTTTTACCGACAATATTAGTTGTCAGATCTTAAAAAATCTGCAATTTTAATTTAATCCTCAATTTTATACATTTATTTATTTAATTATTTACATTTCAAATAAATCATTTCCCAATGATAACTTAAATAAATGTTAGATCTAGCATTCTAAAAGATCAAAATAGAATAAAATGAGTAAAAATTAAAGATCAAGCCAAAATCATGGATTTTTTTACAAAAAATTGAAAATCAAAATCAGAAAATAAATTAAAGATCAAGCCATGCAAATTTCTTTGTAACATCAACCATTCAAATTAAGAATAAGTTACATACATGAAATAGCACACAAAAGCAGAGGTACAACATCGGACAAGAACGGAACAAAATGAAGCACTGACACAGACCGATAACAAAAACAAATTACTGTATCAACGTCTCCCCGGAGGAGTGTGACACCAGGAAAAAAAATTGAACACTTTAAATTATTGTTGTTCATGTTAAACATAACACTTTCAAAGGAGGAAAGAGAAATAAAACTACTCTGGCAATTTGTCCTTCAAATAGTTCAGAACAGCTTTAGTTCCTTTAGACAAGACCGTCCTTCGAATGCTGAAACAAGTGAAGAAACATCAAAATTTTCACCAATTATGGTTATCAATTATCAGTTCATTTTGGACACCCAGCTTTCCCATATGTTGAGATCTAGCTGAACTTTATATTTTATTTCTGCTTTGTTAGGAACTTAAGCTGCATAGAGTTTTACTTTTGCAGTCCAGTTGGTTAAGTAAAACCGTACCTAATAGTAAGGGTAATTACACTATATCCTCTGCACTTTAACACTTGCTCAATTACTATATGTCTAAAACTCTAGTTAAATTAAGGGAAGTTGACAAAATTTAATATTCTTCGCTCCAATCCAAAATTCATGTGGATTTAGTGACACAATTTATAGGTTGATTTGAGAAAGTGCTGAATATGGGGATAATCATGTAATTTCGCTAATACTAAACATGTGTAAACATAGTGAAATTGGTGAGTCACAGAAGCGTCAAAGTACCATCCACTTCAATCAAGGACACCATGTTCATTATGAAGAAGGCAGAAGAATGGGGGAATGATCTTTAGAATTTATCTTTCCACATTTGAAAAATTGCTAAACCTAAAGCATAAATATAGCAGAGAGGCAAACAACAACTATACTTGCAAAACCCACAATTTTGCCAAAATAATAGTTCTCCATTTTGAGAAAGCACATGGAAAAGTCGGGGCAGGGGGAGGTTACCTTCTGAGAGGATTCCCATCAAGTCTCAACGCCTGTAGGCTTGGTTCCAGCAAACCCTAATCAAATAAATTTCTAAAATTAATGCAATGAATCAGTGTTATAGCAAGGATGCAGATGATAATGACCTCATGGAGACTGAGTCAAAATAAATTCAATCAAAATTTCCTGTTTGATCCTTCTATATGCCCAACATTGAGACTTGTTATATCACCCACTATTTATCGGAATACATTTGAATGAAAAATAAAGTCACAGTAAAGAAATGAAACCACCCGTTTATTTTAAGTTAGAATCCATCCACTATCAAGTGTCATTTCTATTTTCTAACTTTTTTTCTTAATATTAAACTTCTTTTTAAACTGATTATGTACATATTTTTATTATGTTAATTATTTTTTCCTTAAGCTATATTGTTTAGATTCTACTTGAATAATTGCTTATACGTATCTGTTGGGACTTTTGTCAGTTAGATCAACAAAATTAACACTCACTCTCCCCTTTTGAGAGAGGGACTGTATATATTTCTCACCAGCTCAGGCGGAAGAACTGAGATGTTGTTATCAGATAGGTCAAGCTCCTCGAGAGAAGTGAGATTCTTTAACCCCTGAAAACAAGTTCATATGTAAGCAAAGGCAAAAAGAGGTAATAGAAAAAATAAGTTAAATAGTTCGCAGTATACTGGACAAGACAAGTTATAGGAGCTAAGTTTCCATGTGTGCGTGCATCTACATGACTAAAGCTTTAGAGGTAAAATTATACTTGAAATTCAGCTTTCCGATCAGTAATAATTTAAGAAAGTATATTCAACATATTGAAATATTGAAATATGAAATTTCTCTTCAATCATAAGTCTATGGTAGGCAAAAGTTCAATTTTATGAACTTGTTACTGTGAAAGTACATTATCTATAAGATTTGAATTCAATAGTCATACATACAAACAGCTGGACCCTAAGCCACTGTCATTATCTAAACAATATCAAGTTCAAGGATATTATCATAAATTTTCACGGTATATAAATAAAAAATAAAGTTACACAAGCTTAATCCCTGTTTTCGAGTCACAGAAAAAATGTTACCACTGGAATTGATTGAAGGGAATTCTGACTCAGGTCAAGGATCCGTAGCTGATGCAGCCCCACTATATCAGATGGGACTTCACTGAGCCTCATTCTTCTGTTAGTTTTGTGATGTGAAAGTTAAGCACAGGCTCCTAAGAAGATAAAGGAATATGAAAATTAAAAATCTGTGTATGTGTGTGAAGCTGTCTTCTCACACTCGCCATAACCAACCTTAGGTAAAGCTCTTGCAGGTAAGGCAAACTGGAAAATGCAGGACCATCTAGTAATGAAGCTGCATTACCGCTTAAATCCAGGATCTGAAGCTTAGGCACCACTTCAAAGCCATCTGAAGGAATCTATTGTTCAAATGACAGAAAGGTCATTCACACCATCATCTGATTTATATTTGTGGCAGATAATAAAGCGTGTGAACGTAGAAATTTCACAACTATTAGGATTTCTGTCACTATAGTCACTGACAGATCCTGAGAGGAAATAATATATGGAAATATTTCATAACATGCAGCAGAGTACATGCCTAAAAATCTAATCACATGAAATTTTGAGAAATACTAACTACTAACCATTTTGGCCATTGATTGCCTTCAGAACTGTTACTAACGTTATTCGAACTTAAATAGTACCGTTGTTAGTAATAAGAAAGAAAATAAAGACTCAACTCGTCAATGATATAACTATGCAGGAATTAAAACATACATTGACCTTTTTATTTATGCTAAGATTACTATAAAATGTACAGAAAGCAAGGACCATGGACGAGAGATAAAACATATCATTTCTATGGTTTTTACAGGAAAACCCATATTAACTATTCATAAAGTATTGTGTCCAGCAACGGTATTTATACATGTTGATACTACCATTCATTTTATAAGAAAAAGAGCAGAGAGAAGCTCTCGGGATCATAAGTTGTTACCTGTCTGAGGGAATTGTTGTCCATCTTCAAACATGAAAGGCTTGAAAGTGATTTAAGAATTGAACTTGGCCACTCTATAATTTGATTCTTAGATAAAATCAATGTCTGGAAAGTGTACAATGTACATATGAATTAATACAGCATTTTCAAACTGTAGCAGGTCTATTTATGATCAGAATACCTAAGAAATCTTCCTAATGCTCAAACATCTATCAACCAACAAACTATATTAAAATATTGAAACAAATTATCATTAATATATCCATAAATTGCTTTGGGCCTGAATCTTCATGAAATAATCACTCAACAGAAAGAAAAGGGTTTAGCATATGAAAATTTTTTAACTTTATACAAAGAAAATGAAGGTAACTGGGAAAACCATTTTCCTTCCAATTTAGTGGAATGTTAAGGATCATTATTCGTTGTTGTATATTATTAGTGCAAGCACAAAAAGTGGCATAATTACAAAGAAATATTTGAACAATAAATTACGGAACACAGAAAAAATATATAAAAAAAAAACAAGAATATGATTGAAAAAATTACAATCATTATGAAAACCAGAAGATAAGGTTTAACCTGGAGTAAAACACAAGAAGAAAGTTGAACTGGCAACTCCTGGATGGAGTTTCTTGAAAGATCAAGTTTTATGACCTCCCCTGATTCCCACACTTCTGATGGGACAGTAGTTAATCCCAACCCCTCCATAGAAAGTTCCTGAAGACAATTATAAGTAGATGGGTAATTAGTGGGGAAATGAATGTCTGGGTAAAGAAATTCAATGGGAGTTAAGTAAGCTAACAAAGGAATATATGGGTGTTTTTTTGCTAGTCTATAATGTGATTACACATATCAGAAAAAAAACCAATAACATTAAAGAACGGATTGTCAAACTACAATGTAATCAACTTTGATATTGACATCATGATTGGTACATAACAAACATACTCCTTTTTTTTTTTTTTGTCATTTTTATTCCCAAAAGTAATAAAAAGGAAAACTAGATTTGTCCCCTATCACAAGCACAACGCCATGTGCCTAACTTTGATAGTTGAATTTTGCACTAGAATATTTAAGTACCATCTAGTATCCTGCTAACCTCTATAAGCAGAAAAAATCAAAGAATGAGTTCCTAGGAAAAACCAAATAATTTCAAGCAACTAATTGGCACATATATTATTTTGTCTATGCAATAGTGCAAAGTGACTTTCCAACCATGTTGAAGCAATTAATGCACATTGGGATATCAACAGACACAGACTACAAACAGCTTATCATAAAAAGGAAATCTATGGAATGAATATTTTCCTTTTCAAGATAAGCAACACCTTTGAAGTGAGAGACAATCGGGTAGCCATTGCGATCACCTCTTCTTTTGATGTGGTTACAGCTTCAGAATCTGCAGAACAATTTTACAATATTATACCTAACATTCAGTAACAGATTCAAATTTACGTAAAATGAATAATGGATTTAACATAGTAAGACACCTTCATCTACAGAGAGTCTGCTTCGAAGAAATTTCAGTAATGCTGGTGTAGGTCCAGATACCAATGAGCTGGTGAGAAGAAGAAAAACATTAGAGGAAAATATATATAAATATTCACCTCTGAAAGGACCATTTTCTGTACCTTCGAAGAGTTCTCAAAGGATTTCCACTAAGCAGAAGTTTTCTCAATGTAGTCATCTTTCCTAAACAAGAAGCAAAAGGTAGAGATTCAATGTCAGCAACGAGAATTGTCTACATTGAGAAGACAATGAAGCATACCCAAGTCCAGCACCTGAAATTATTGTTTATTTAGAACTCGTTATCACAGGGAATGTTGCCCTGTTTTTACAATTTTACTACTTATCAGTTTCTTTGCAGTTCTTTCAGATACTGAAATCAGTACAAAGAGTTGAGATAAAAAAAAATTATGTTCATTGCATATTTTCTGTACAAACGATTAGTTACAATTTTTTTTTTTCAAAATAAAGAAAACTATACTTATCATAGTACCAAAATTTGCTGACCTTACCCATTTCAGGGGGTAACCCACTCAAGGAATTATTAGAAAGATCTAAAACTAAAAGACTCAATTTGCATGCCTCTACTGGATAGTCCTTCAGCTGTGAATACACAAAATCAATAAGCAATTGAATTAATAATCAACTATTGAGGGAGAAGAGAATAAAGCATCAGAAGATGAAAATTGCAATATTTTTTTTAGCTTTTACAGAGTAGAGAGCTTCAACAATCGATTATTTCCCCCATATATTGCTTCTTAGCACACTATTGCCTACCTGGTTAGAGTGAAGATCTAAAGTTCCAAGTCGAGAAAGGGCCCCTATCTCCACTGGTACGGTAGAAATATTGTTATCCCTAAATTGAGAGGAAAAAAATAAACACAAAAGGTATGAGAGATGCAGATGGTTCAAGCAGAAAGAAAAACAACGCACAGTATGCTTTTAATAATATGAAGACTTGCATCGGAATAGGTTAGAATTTGACCCCAAATAAAGCTCTGTAAGTGAATGACAACCATTGATTGATGAAGGGATTGCCGATACTCCTTCACAGATTGACACATAATTTCCAAGTCAGAATGTATAATGGAGAAACCAAAAAAAAAAAAAAAAGAAAAAGTTGACCATTGTTTAAAGAACTCACTATTTTGATGAACGTCAAGACGAATTAGACGTGAAAGGCATCCAATGCTGACTGGTAACCCAGTCAGCAAATTTTTTGCTGTAGCGAGGTAACAATGGGAAAAAGTTTGCCAAATCAAAAGATTTATAAATAGGAATAAAATAATTAATTGATATTATGCATGTGACCTTAGAGGACAAAGGACCTTACATGCATTGAATTCGGTAAGCATGGTCCATGATGAAAGGAGATTTTCTGATATCACTGTTAGCTTGTTTCCCTAGCAAAGACAAAAAGGTAATGTATAGAGAGCACCGGTTAATGAAACTATAACTTTTTAAAGGTTTAAGGAGATGTTTGCAGTCAATTCATATACTAATTTTTGCTACTAACTACTACCTCCATATCTAGCTTAGACAATTTTGAACAATTTGCTAACTCTTCTGGCAAGCTTGTAAAAAGATTGTTTGATCCCTGCATTATAAGCCTCACTTCATCAAACAGCACGTGCAATAATTTTACATGAATAAAGACTTAAACCAACAAATAGAAAAAAATTGTAGTTGATTTCAGTTCAATTGTAAAGTCAGGTAAAGTATGTAAGGAAAATTTCACAGCCCCCAATTCAAAGTACACACAACCTTCATCAATAGATTTAAGTATGCTGAATGACCCAAATCAATGACCAAGAAAACAAAATATATAATCACGAAAAGGTAAACTACAGAATCTATTCACTAAAACTGTGCTCCATTTGTTTAACTTTGGGGTCATAGCGTCATAGGGACATAATATATATCTGGTAAGACTATTATCAAGACCATCTAGTGAAGTCGGGGTGTAAAGAGAACGATGATCGACAGTCTGCACAGCATCAGCTTGAGTTCATGCATGTGATGTCACAGCAATAGGTTCAAGCTTAATTCTTTTTTAAGAAATCCACCATTATGAAGAGGCGAGAAGAAATTTCACAAATGGAACGGTAATTTACGTCAAAGTAGGCACTACACTGGTAGAGAGAAATGCCACATGAATGTGACAGTTAAGAGGAAAGAAACAAATTCTTTGGCAGTGCCATTAACAGGAATTGAACAAATCCTTTTGAAACAAGAAAATAATTTAGCGAACAAATTGCAGTACATCACTGTTGTTATCAGAAAGGAAACTCCTTCCTTAATCATGCGCCCAAAAGAAAAATTACTCAATTATTTGCACTGCAATTTGGACTTTGGATACTGATCTTAGAAGTATCTCATTTTTATCAGTTAGTACGTCTAACATTAACATAGAACAAAGTGAACCCCTAAAGAAGCTCGAACACTTCAAAGAAGTAGTTGTGCCCATTTTTTTATCTTTTATATTTTACAATTTTATTCCAATACAAATGAGAAATATCACAATAATTACATTAGTATTTGTAATATTTATAACATTTTATTATTCCTACAATGAATCATGCTCACTTTTAAAACATTGGTTCTCTTTGATTTTTCTTTTTATTTTTACACATTTCACCATGTTGATTTAAGACTTGTGAATTACTTTAATGTTACACTGATTTTATATTTTAAAATTACAACAGATGTTTCATGTTCCATAATTTTTAAAACTTGTCAGACATCACTGTTGCATGTTGTATCCATTGTGCGCTCCGTAAACAAATTCCATTTAGGCGTCAAAATAATAAATAAACTTGATAGCATTCACAATATCACAAGCACAATGTGAAAAGACCACTATTATGTAAGATAAGCAGCATAAGCCAATCACACAACTAACATCTACTCTCCGAAGTTTCAGCAAGACATAGCCATTACCTTTAAGTCCAACAATTCTAAGCATCTGCCAAGCGAGCTTGGAAGCTCCGTGAGCCTATTATTTGAACAATCAAACCTAAACAAGCAAATGCATACACATGCAAAACATAGTAAGTACAAAGGGAAAGCAAACTTCCACATATCAACCAACCTATGAGAAAAAAAAAAAAACACAGAATTAAGCATACTTAACAAGCGATGCAGCCGATCCAATCTCCTCCGGTATTTCAGTTATCGAATTGAATGAAACATCCAACATCTTCAACTGAGGCAACCTACAAATCAGAAACAAACAACAATGGAAAATCCAGCGACAGATTTTCAAACTGAAAACAGTTTAACTAGCAAAACTAAATCGTTACAAAAAAACTCACTCTCCTATAGCAGCTGGAAGCTGCGAGAGACAGTTGTGGCTGAGATTCAGCACAGCGAGAAAAGGCAAATTTCTCAGATCTTCCTTCACCGATCCAATGCTATTGTGAGCCAGAATAAGCTTCTGAAGCTCCACAGCCTGTAAATTTCATTCAATTGCATTTAATTCCAATTCAAATTTCATTACATTTTCCTATTTTCGGTTCAATTTGAAATGTACAGTACCTCCCACCACTTGTCGTCGTCGCCACCGAGCCCGTCCAGATTCCGGTAAACCTCGTCAGGTATTTCTCTGTAAATAGAAACAACAGCGATAGCAATGCGCGCATGAATGAAATAACGGAAAACGTCGAAATGAACGGAGCAGTAGAAAGAGTTGGCTAGGGCTTACGTGAGGGAACGATTGGAGAGGTTGAGAGAACCAGAGGCTCTCGCCGCTTTCAGCAACCGATTCATGGCACCGTGTTCAGATCAGATCCAGCGGAGACGAAGAACGGCTTCCAAATTTCAAATTATTTTCAAAAGGATAATAATGATTCTTTCGTAGCATCAGAACTTCACAAGCATGTTCAATTGAACTGCGCTTTTTACATTTGGTGCAATTTCAATTCAGCTTGGTATTCAAACATAACTATAATAATGTTAAAACAACGGCTAAACTATTGTATATAAATTCACTACGCTTAAATATGGTAAAGTGAGTACATTTATTATAGTAGTTTTTTCTGAAAGAAAATTATGATTTTTGTATCTATAATATGATATTATATGGCAAATTAACTAATTACTTGTAATACAATGTTAATAT
>Ga0123340_1006931_pt1 | contig 10814 bp, 2 predicted proteins | sample SirMexnodulemix_FD_89961 | JGI IMG/M metagenome (GOLD analysis project Ga0123340, IMG submission 89961) | Root nodule microbial communities of legume samples collected from Mexico - Siratro Mexico nodule mix | ecosystem: Host-associated > Plants > Roots > Nodule | place: Mexico: Nepantla... | reverse complement strand
ATATATATATATATAATACTTTTATCTTATATTTTAATTTTATTAATATAATGTGAACAAATGATAATAAACAATAAGAAATAATATAAAACATTTCTTCTTAAAATATAAAATTAAAAATCAAACCCTATTGAAAAAAGGGTGTGACAGATACACCAGTGTGATAGATAAAACAATTCTAGGAAAGAAATGAAAGGGACAATGACAACTGGAGCACTATAAGAGGATGTGCAGAGTACAAAAGTCGTGCAGAGTACAAAAGTCGATGTAGAAGAAATTTAAAAGTTATAATTTATTTGCGGTGTAAATATGAAAAAGAAGACAAACCATAGTTATTAATAGGTTTTCTACATCATTTTACCTAAGCCCAATGGATAAAATTTTACCTAATTTTTAAAAATGTTACCACATAATTTTTCATTTGTTTTTTTTACCAACCAACGCAATAAAAAGTATGTAACTCCTTTCTTTTCTACCATTGACAAGGTAAAATCGAAATAGAAGTGGAATAATATTGGAAATGTGAAAGTAAAACAATGAAATTTCATAGTATAATTCAAACTCATATATATGAAATTTAATTTCTTAAACATGATCCAATAAAATTCTTGAAAAGAAATTATTTATTGACAACCACATTTTTCAAAAAATTACTTAATAATTCCTTTCAATAATAAAATATTACATTTAAATGGTAATAATAAATACAAATAAAAAATTAAAATTAAAATAATGGTATATTCTATCGTATAAAAGGACTATGAAATGAAAAGGGTAAGAATATCATGAGTGAAAAATATTTCTAGGTGGATGAAGTTGGTGTGAGGGGTCACGTGATGATTGATGAACCTAATGCTAAAGGCGAAGAGATGGCTATGCACAACCACCATTAAAAGGAATCACACACCACCACAAGAACCTAAGGGTCTCCGTTTCTCTCGTTTCTTCTCCATGTTGTTAGCAACCTCACTCTCTTTCCACCTTATCTCACCTCTGCAATTTCTTTTCCTTCACTTTCACACTTTCTCTTGTTTCTAACCTCATGGAGCCACGTCCCTTGCACATAGCTATGTATCCGTGGTTGGCCATGGGCCACCAAACGGCATTCCTCCACCTATGCAACAAGCTAGCCATAAGGGGTCACAGAATCTCCTTCATCACTCCCCCAAAAGCACAAGCCAAGTTGGAACCATACAACTTGCATCCTGAGTTCATCACGTTTGTTACCATCACAGTTCCTCACGTTGAAGGGCTTCCCCCTGATGCACAAACCACTGCAGATGTCACTTACCCTTTGCAACCAAACATCATGACAGCCATGGATCTCACCAAAGATGACGTAGAAACCCTTCTCACTGATCTCAAACCTGACCTTGTTTTCTATGACTTCACACATTGGATGCCAACCTTGACAAAGAAACTAGGCATCAAGGCTGTGCACTATTGCACTGCTAGCTCTGTCATGGTTGGTTACACTCTCCCACCAGCCAGATATTACCAAGGGATTGACCTATCAGAAAGTGACCTTATGGAACCCCCGGAAGGGTACCCTCCTAATCATTAATACTTGATTTTGATGCTCAGATTTGTATTTCACAGCAATAATCTTAGACATAGACAAAATAGCTAAAATGTAGGAAAAAATATGATTTTTTACATTTATAGACTATGTAGATTTTTTTTGTTTTTTTCCATCATGTTTCTTGAAGTTATGAGAATATAAATCAGAATCTTTTAATAAATTATAATGTCAAAAATAAATTAAAATTAAATGAACACTCATCTTGATACTATTATCTGTATTGTATTGACAAATATATGGAGATTGTATGACTGGTTATCAGGAATAATTTAGACTTTTTCAGTGTAGGAATTACAATTTTATATTTATTAGGTTTGAAATATATAGACATGCAGTGTATAAATATGTTATGTACTTTTAGAATTTTGGAATAACTATGATAGGTATCTGACGCATATAGTACATTCATGCACACAGGTACCCTGACTCGTCCATCAAGCTTCATGCTCATGAGGCTCGTGCCTTTGCCTCGAAAAGAAAGGACACGTTTGGGAGCGATGTTCTCTTCTACGATCGCCAATTCACAGCACTGAATGAAGCTGATGTGTTGGCATACAGAACATGCAGAGAAATCGAAGGGCCATATCTTGATTACATTGGAAACCAGTTTAACAAGCCTGTGCTTGCAAGTGGTCCAGTTATTCTGGACCCACCAACCTCCGAATTGGAGGAGAAATTCTCCACATGGCTCGGAGGGTTCGAGCCAGGCACAGTGGTGTATTGCTGCTTTGGGAGTGAGTGCACTTTGAGGCCAGACCAGTTCCAAGAGTTGGTGCTGGGTCTTGAGCTCACTGGCAGGCCATTCCTGGCAGCAGTGAAGCCCCCAGTAGGGTTTGAGACAGTGGAATCAGCAATGCCAGAAGGGTTTGAAGAGAGGGTTCAAGGGAAAGGATTTGTGTATGGAGGGTGGGTTATGCAGCAGCTGATTCTTGCACACCCTTCTGTGGGGTGCTTCATCACACACTGTGGTTCAGGGTCTTTGTCTGAGGCTCTGGTGAACAAGTGTCAGCTGGTGCTGCTGCCAAATGTTGGAGATCAGATCCTGAATGCAAGGATGATGGCCAACAACTTGGAGGTTGGGGTGGAAGTGGAGAAAGATGAGGATGGAAAGTACTCAAAGGAGAGTTTGTGCAAAGCTGTGAGCATTGTGATGGATGAGGAGAATGAAACTAGCAAAAAGGTGAGGGATAATCATACCAGACTCAGAGAAACCCTACTTGACAAAGATTTGGAATCCTATTATGTTGACAACTTCTGCATGAGACTCCAAGAGATAGTTGACAAAGGAGTTTGACTTGTAAACCAGTTAGGGTTCCAACTTTCAACGATTGTAATCCAGCAATATTTACAAATTAATGTCATATTACATTATTTCAGAAATTAATGAATAAAGTTTATAGTGAATTACTAGATGTAATTAGGATATTATAAAAATCAAAGTGCACTGAAATATAGAAACTGGGGTATGTAAGTAAAAGAAAAATTGAAATATATCGATACGTAAATGTTAAAATGAATTATCTGTTAATTAATAGGTAGAAAGAAAACGAAAGAGAAGCTGCTTGAATATGATAAATAATATAAATAATGAAAATGAAAAATACAGAAAAATAATAAAGTATTTGATATATAAATATATCTATATCATCTCTCTTAATTACTACAAAGTGTTACCTTAATAAAGATAATAAATAGCGAAAAAAATATAGACGAAGTCGTGTATAGTATAGATAAAAAGTGCTTTAATTTTAACAGCATTTTATGAAAAAAAAAAAAGATATTTAGAAAAAATATAAAATAGGTATATTAGTGAAGCTATGATATGTGAATAATAATCGCTTAATTACATTTATAAACTCAACTTCATATTTAATTAAATGTATATGGAGCCCAATCTAAGGTTTTGATGAGATGGGATAATTTTTTGACAGTCATTTCTTTTTTACACAACTATTTGATAACTATTTTAATAATAAAATATAAATTAAATTATTCAATAAAGAATTAAAAAATAATGTAAAATAGTTGTATAAAAAATTATTGCGATTGTCAATATACTATACTTCTATTAATTAAATTTATTAATGCAATAAAAAATATTTAATTAAAATATAAATTAAGTTTTTTTAATAAAAACATTTATGAGATTATTATAGAGAAGGATTATGGTTCTCAACAGATCATAATTCTTTTAAAATTTACATTGTGAACTACATAATAATTTAGGAATAATATATTTTTACACTTTTTTTATAAAAAAAAAGCCACTTAATAACTCTTTTATTAATATAATAATAATAATAATAATAATAATAACAATAATAATTTTATATTTTTATGTTTTCCTATATTTATAATTCTTATTATATAATAAAGAAAGTTGTTAAATAATTATATTTTGAAAAAAGTAGTGTCAACATAAATAAGGACCCAATCATTTGTGACACTATAGGAAAACTATTAAATAACGGGGGCCAAAAGTCCACGCAAAATACCTAAAACTCATGCATATGTGTGGGCATAATGTGGGGAAGAGACCCATGCTAGGTTAGTTGAAGCAAAGTCATGGTTGTGTGGGTTGGTCAGGTGCTACCTCGCGTGGACTACACCCATGCAAGCTGACGCTTAATTAAATATAACAAAGCATGCGTGGGCCAAACCGACACAGAAGTTGTAGAAGCTTGCAGGGGCTAGACCCACGCTTAAAATGCAATCATGAGGGTGTTGCGTGGTATAAGCCCTCACACATGTAAATTATTAATATTTTATTAGGTGGAGTTTGCTTTATCCCATATGTCTTCTAGTTCTTGTACAACACAGGTTATTAAAACACATGGCACAAGTTATTAAAACATTCCCAAACTACAATACCACCATCGTTTCAAACAGCAATGCACAAAGTATTTTCAAAATAGAGGGCAAATCGTGGAACTAACCTGTAGTGAAGCTCAGACCACTGTCGACCACCGACCACACCCAAACGTCGACCAAAAACTGAAAATCAACAAACGAAATCAAACATTAAATCGGACAATCAACCAAAATCAAATTTACAATGGAGTGAAGATGCAATTTGAACCAAAATGATGTGAAGAAATCAGACGGCACAGGCAACAAGGTGGCTTTTAGGGGTTAAGAGCTTAAGTTTTTGGAAAAATGATGAAGACGAACACGCGTGGATCTGAAAAATTTGGAAATTTTATAAACCAATATGTGTGGGTTTTTCGTGGGCTAAACCCACGCTCTAAACATTAAACCATGCGGCGACTCAGCCCATGGATGGATTCTTTCTGCGCCTCAATACCCTCGTCCAGCACCTCCATAAGTTTTAAAAATGTCAAAATTATCCCTGTAAAAATGACTAAAATGACCTTTTATTTTTTTTAAAAAAAAATTGTAAACCAGATGGGGGTCATCCAATTCACATTTTCATTTGCAAATGTGAACCAGATGGCCCCCATCCGGTTTACATTTTGGTTTTTTTCTAAAATGTAAACCGGACGTGGGGCATCTGGTTCATATGAAGTTCATCTTCTTAGATGCAGATTCACCGTCGACGGCAACCCAATCATCAAATTAACTACCCTAATCATTAATACTACTCACAAATTGCTAATAAACATAATTTTTTTTTTACTTTTCACTTGTTTAAAGCTTTAATTCAGATTGAAGCAAATACGCAGCTTCTCCTCCCATATCTGCGATGCGAACATTGCAGACTCTCACCCATACGCACAGATCACTTTTGTTGACGGTGAAGGTGAAAAACATATACAATGACTAAACCGGATGCTACAGTAAAGCAGTGAATCAGATGCAAGCAAATGAAGAACGAAGCGAATGAAGCAGATAAGAGTGGTTAAGGAGGTAAATGAGGGTAGCGGGTATTTTGGTCTTTTACCATTTATCATTTAAGGATATGTTTGTATTTTTCGCTAAACTATAGAGGTGCAGGACGAGGGTATTGGGGTGGAGGAAGAATTCGTCCAACCCATGCATATGTGGTATTAACTGTGCGGCAGCTCAGCCCACGCATATGCGTGATGTGGCATATGCGTTATCTAGCCCACGCTAACCTTTCTTTAAATATATTATTTTTCTTAAATATATAATTTTTAATTTATTTCTTAAAACATTGTGCCATGAGAGTAAATTTTCTCACTTATTAATAAAATCATATATTTCTAAAATCGGTAAAACATTAGAACAAATTTGTTCATTGTTATAGTCATGGTCATAATTTGTATAAAATAATTACTTTTGTATAATATGATACAAAATAAAAGGTGTAATAGTTTTTTATGGACCTAACAGTTTATTTTTTAATGCATTAATTTTAGTGAACTAAAAAAGTTTTATTTTTTAATGTAATGCTTTAAGTAAATTTTTTTTATGTATACTTACCGAAAATCAAGTGTTATGATTTTAAAATATAGTCAAAATTATAAAAAAAATAATTTAAAAACGTTTTTTATTAATTTTTATGGATAAATGACAACCATATAATTAGTTCAATTTTTATGGATAAATATAATTACCTGAAAAATTTGTTCACCCTCCCATGTTTTATAATTGGTGACCTCTAGTGATACTCTAGATTAAATTAGAGAAAATTATATTATATTTGTTACAAAGTTGAAAAAATTAATAAATTAACATATTGTTTTAAGTTTGAGAACAAGTTTGTTAATTTAAAGATATAAGAATTAAAACTAACATTTATGAAAGATATAGGGACCAAAACTCTATTTTTTTTCTACAATATATTAGTTACATAGCAACATAAGTAATATATTATTTACATACCAACTTAGGTTCGAACGTGATTTCCAAATTGATTAGAAATGAATTGATTCCTTATCGTAATATCCTGTCGACAAATATTTACAAAATTGATTAGGTTTAAATATTTACAAAATTATCACCGTATTTTTATTTATGTCGATTTCTTTTTAATCGCATTATATCATGTCGTAGAAAGTCATTTTCTATTAGTACATGCATAATATTTACTATTACTATTATTATTATTATTATTATTATTATTATTATTATTATTATTATTATTATTTAATATAAATCGGATTATATATCTTATTTTTCCTTTTTAGTAGAAATTTGGTTTGTATACACGGTTTTTTTAGAAGTCATCGTTCATCTCATAACTTATATTTTTTTACATGTTTTATTTACATAATTCCTTCTTATAAGCAAAATTTCTGTTTAATTTTTTTTACCTAATAGTTTGTTTTTTAATTTTCTTAAATAACATATGTGAAATTTATGTACTTATGCATGCATTTTGAAAAAAGAAACTGAAAGTGATTTTATTGGGCGCAAATTGTTTTTTTAATATTGTTATTTCGGGTGTGCGTTTTTTTACACAATGCAAATTTTCTTATTAATCTATGACTTTTATAAATTTAATGATTTTTAAAAAATAAACAAAATTGAGGAAATAAGATTTTCTGAACAAAAGAAGTACTGAATATTATTTGTCACATAATAAAGATGTTAAAGGAAAACGGAAAAAAGAAATTCTGATAACTTCATTTAGGTTTTGTCTCCTATTGGAGTTGGGTAGGTTATTGTAGAAGAGCATAAGTAGGAAAACTATACCTTTATTGACCTTTGTGCAACAGAAGACACTCCCACACAAACAACAATTATTATATTTAAACAAGTATTAAAAATGTAATTATATAAAAATGTAATTAAAAATATTTTTTGCTGGTACAACTAAAATGAAGATCCAATGATTAACATCACTATTTACGTTACGTTTGGAACAAACTATGGCAGAGGAAGAAAGAATTGAAAACACGCAATGATATTTCATTATTAAATGTTTTTTTAACATTAAAAGTGAAATTAATGAAAACATTTAAAGAGTATCCAAATCATATTAAAAAAAAAAACAGCCAAAAGAATACTAATTTAGGAAAGAGGCTTGACCCCTATGCACGCTCTGGCCATTGGAGAAGTACTTGAGAGTTGTAGAGAAGTGAATGAACGTTCCTTTTCATTGAATGTCATTGATAGGTCACCAAAGAAATCTGATTTACAGTTTGCAACTGTTTCACATACAAACAAGCATAAAACATTCTGTCCCTGCTTTATTAGCCTCACCCACCCTCATTATGTCAGGAATTATTATGAAACTTGTCGCCTCTTACTCAATACACTTGTTGACTTAAGCAATATTTTCCAAACATTGTGTAGGCAGAGTTTCGGGTTTAGCCTATTTGTGCAAATATTTGACTTATCATCATGCTTTCAATTGTGCTAGGTGAAAATTTTTTATGTCATGTATTACACTACTATTAAATACCACATTGTTTCTATCTTTCAAAGTTTTTATATAATTTCCATCCCCATTCTTTTTCAAATCAAGTTCGATTTCTTACTAAGAAACAGTAAACAAAAGTTTCGAAAATGAGCATTAATAAAGTTTTGTCTAACTGAAGTAATTTCTATCAACTATCACAATTATTCTATACTTTAATTAATTGTAACTATACAATTAACAAAAAAATGATGTGTTGTCTCCTCTTGTTTATTGTATAAAGGACAACTGTTTTGCAAACATTATCTCAGCTCACGCAACAAATGTAAAGTTACATCTATTGTCGCATAGAAACATCGAGAAATAAAAATTAAAAAAGGAAAAACACCAAACTAAACCCTAGAATAGGAAAAACCCTAAATTACCTCTGAACGAAATTAAAACAATTTTATATATAAGTTAAAGAGTCTCTCTCAAGTTAGGAATACAGATCAAACATGTCCAACTTAGAACATATACTCTTGAAAACAATTGAAATAATAGACTTAGTTAGAACATCTGCAAGCTGAAGATGTGAAAATATAGAAAGAACTTCAGTATATTATTGTTGACTTTTTACTCAACAACGTGACACTCTATTTTAATATGTTCTGTCTTTTCATGTAAGACTTGATTGGAAGCAATAAAGAAGAGCTAGACTTTTGTAGTTGACTTTAGATCATCAAGAAGGTATGTCAACCAGTGTAATTCACAAGTGGTTGTAGTCAAGACTTTGTATTCAGCTTTAGAAGAACTTATTAAAATTATGCGTTGCTTCTTATATTTCCAAGATATAGGTGAATTACCAAAATAGATGATATATCCAGTGACATATTTCATTGTGTCAGTGCATGCCTAATCTGAGTCACTATATCCTTTAGGGTTGAGCTTCATTATTGGCAGCAAAGGAATAATCATTTTCCATGAGTGTGCTTCAAATACCAACTTATATATCTTATTCTTCTTTTTCAACAGAAATAATATTTCTATACACATTTTTTTTTAGAAGTCATCCTTTATCTCACAACTTATATTTTTTTTACTTGTTTTATTTACAAAATTCCTTCTTATAAGCAAAATTTTGTAATGGTTTAAGTCACTAAAATCTTGGTAGCTAATATTAGATACTAATTATATTGACTTAATTGGTCACTAAATTCAATCATTACTTTTATTTTGCAGTTATTTAACAATCAAAATCTAATTTGATGACTATTTTGGTCACAATTAGATACCATTTCATTTGATAACTAAAAATTGATCTCTAAAGAGTTTTTTTTCTTGTAGTGAAGCAAAATCTTTGCAACATTAAGAATGTATTGATGTTTCCTTTCAATTATAACATTATCTCGCATTTCAATGTAAGTAGTTGATGAATAATAATTGTCCATTTTAAATTTTATGCCATTATCGCTTTTTATACCTTTAACATTTTTGTGAAATTGTGTTAAAATATACTTAACAAAATAAGTTAAAATCTTTATACTGTCAATTTAGTTTATTCCTTATAAGAAACAACCATGTAAACCGAGTATTATCATCAACTATAATAAGAAAATATCGGCATCCATTCATAGAAATACTGAGATATAGTTCCCATGTGTCCACATGTATAATATCAAATTTATGTTCAATATGAGATTTACTATTGAGAAAGGATATATCTTCTGTTTGGCCAAATATCAAGTGTTACATATGAAGTTATGAAATGAGGATTACTGCACTGATCCTCTCTTTGGTCCTTATATCTTGAATTATGCAAAATTTTAAGAAAATGAGTTCATAATTATGACAGGAAACAAGTTTAGAAATAAAAAATAAATTATAATTGAATTCAGTCATAACTAACACATAATTCAATTTCATTACATTATTAATTTTGACAGTTCCGGTATACATGACACACACGATTTCCATTAGGTTATCTAACATTAATAAGTGTAATTGATTTATAGTCAAGAAAATTAGTTGAAAAACATAAAAGATGGTTATGACCATGACAAGCAGCAATTGATCCAATGTGACCGATTTGAGCAGAATCTCAAATCTTTTCTATTCCAGATTGTTGTATAAGAGCCATGAGAGCTTGATAATGATGTTGGGTTAGCCAAAAATATGAGTGCCATTATGCAAAATAACATCTCTAGCACCACGAACAACTTACACACCATTAACTATATTATTCTTTTATGTGTGGAACTTATGTCCAGGAGGAAACCCATGTATCCTATAACAAACTTCCATTTTGTTTCCATTTCTATCACAATGGTCTAGATCTTCATTCTTTTATATTTGTTCTCTTGGTTATTAGAAAATTCATACTTTCTATAACTATAACAAGTATTTTTTGTATCACCTGCACGTCCACAAAAACTTAGTATTAATATTAATAGTGTTAATACTAGCCAGTTTTGTTTCACTTTGTATGACACTTCCAAGAAGTTATCTTTCCTGCTGCAAAACATAGGAAGAGATCTTTGATATTGGTGGTACTGGGTCTATGAGTAGAACATGGGTCTATGAGTAGAACATGAGATTTTACATTGGTTTATTGTTCATTAACATAAGTTAGAAACTACATGACTCCATCTTCTCTTTTTCTTTGAGCAACAATTGAGACCTTGTTACAAGAACATTTAACACTACACTCACAAACAGGATCTGGACGATAATTATCCAGTTCGTTTTCAAGGCTGGCTTAAGGTCCAAGCAAGTAAAGCAATCTTTTTAGGCCTAGAAAAATTTAATACTAATACATTATTATAAAATTTAAAAATATTTAATTTTAAAATTATACTAAAAAATAACTTTTAATTATAAATTTAAAATATCTTAATTGACTTTAAGTTAGTATTATAAATATCTTTTAATGATTTTAAATTTATATTGGTACTATAAATATTATTT
>Ga0123340_1006926_pt1 | contig 10817 bp, 3 predicted proteins | sample SirMexnodulemix_FD_89961 | JGI IMG/M metagenome (GOLD analysis project Ga0123340, IMG submission 89961) | Root nodule microbial communities of legume samples collected from Mexico - Siratro Mexico nodule mix | ecosystem: Host-associated > Plants > Roots > Nodule | place: Mexico: Nepantla... | reverse complement strand
TATATATATATATATATATATATATTATTACAATAAGTATACATTAATGCTAATAATTATTTCTTGTTTATAATTTATAGGTTCTTTACATTTTTCTATTTATTTTAGTGTGATAAAATTAAGTAAAAAGAGTTAATGTTATGGTGTACATGACAAATCCTAAACCTATTTAAAAAAGTATTTCGTAATTTTCAAAGTCATAACCCAAGTCATGACCCACTCCATTATCTTCTACCGTATATCCATTTAAATTGGTTCAACCAAGACACTAAATAAACTTCTATTTAAACTAGATAAAACCGATAAAAAAAATAACTCAACAAGAAATGTTAAAAAAAACAAAATAATAAAAATATACTTAATATTGCCCTAAGCATAACTAGTATGTTTGCAGTTTGTATTTTAAGTCCATATATAATAATATGATTATCAAATATTAGCTTTTAATAAATAATTAGTATATATATTTTGTTTTTGTTTTAAGAGTTTGTCAATCTTAAATATTCACAAGCTACTTTGATTAAATTATAAATTAGTTTATCATAATTTTACTTTAATTACATAAAAAGTTAGTTTCACATCAATCTTGAGTAATTAATCTCCACTAATTTAAAGTTGTTATTGTTAATCTAAAATATTTTTTTAAATATAATATAATATAATAATTAAACGTTAGCTTTTAATAAATAGCTAAAATATCATTACGTATTATATATATACTATTATAAATGGAGAATTGAAAAAAAAAATATAATGTAAATAATTATGATTCTAAATTATTTCTAATTGTAATCTATAATTCCGTCGGCCATTCTTTATAACTTGTAATCTATAATTGTAATCTATAATTCTGTTTACAACAGAATAATAATTAAAAGATTGCTCGTTTTTTATAACTTGTAGGATTATACATTACCTTTTTAATCATGCTATTAGTATAAATTAGTTAACTCTTAATCAATTTATTCCAGTATTTCATGTTCCCACCAATGTTGCTCAAGTAATTACTATTTAAAATTGCTATATGTTTACAGATAATATTAAAATACACACATGTCAATAGTCCTAAAGTTCTAATCCTTGTTCATATTCATAACGGAATGAAAATTTGCTACCAAACGAGGATAAGTATTGGCTACACAGAGGTATCTAACTCAAAGCACTAATTTTGAAATCTAATCCATAATAATAACGAGGTCGAATTAAGCACATAATGCCAGGGGCAAGCAAAAAAACTCATCTATAGCCTGTGGCCAAAAGAGGTCAGAAACACCCCCACAAACATCTCAAGTGTTTACTTGAGAAAGACAGATTCTCAAGCAAATTGCTGAAAGAATACATCTCAGACTAGAAAATCGCCAAAACAATATGAATTAAAGTACATGATTACGACGAGCCTGTTTGCAAAAACGATATCTTTTACTCATTTAGCATAATTGTCACGTCAGTATTACAAAATGTAGAAGTCATATTGAATTGCTCAAACTTTAGGCTCGTTGGTTTGGACTTTCAAACATAATTTTGATAACAAACCATATTTAAAATCCTTAATATCAGCAGCACTACACAGCAAGACTCAACAAAAAAGCAATGCACAAATACGTTGCTACTTTCAGTGATGTTTTACAGGAACTATCCCAAATATTTCTATAATATGTAATTGAGACCAAAATCATTATATTGAGCAACTTACCAAATCATTTTTTTTAAATGCCTTCCAGCCTATAATCATAGATGTAACAGTAGCTGATTCAAGTTATGAAAATACCAGAGCAACACAAGCATTGCAACAATACTTGAATACTTTTAGAAAGAACAGTTCAAAATCATCATATCTCAGGCACAACTTTACCTCAAACAAGAAACAAGGACGGCAAAAATTTTAAGAGTCAGAGCATGACAAAATTCTAAAATGTCTAAATCGCAAATAAAAAGTGAGCACAAGATCATAAAATATTGCTAGACATTAATAACCTAATCTTCATCCTCCTCATCTCCATCTCCACCAGCAGCCTTTTTAGCGGCAGCCCTCTGGTTCCTTCTCTTCACGCGTCCAGGACGACCCCCACCAAGTGGACTCGTCAAAGAGAAGTCAATGTGCTTCTGAGAATCAACCCTAACCATGAACGATGGAATGTTCACCACCTGTCTCCCAACCCTGCAAAATCTCAAACAACATCAATATTCATTCCCAAAGAATCTACCATTAAAAATACTAAATAGTCTCTACATATAACCACATAATTTATTCAAAGATAACTAATCCAAGTATTGAGATCAATATTGCAGCAAGTCCACACCAACTACACGAGTTCTACACGAGTTCAATATGTATTTGATTATCAAGCTGTAATTATAGAACAGATATTCCTATACAACACGGGATACTTAATCAATTCAGAGTGAAATCAATAGCATTGCAAATGATCTAAAATGAAAAAATAACGACTATGATTAGATGATTATTGTGAGAAATAGAGGACCTGATGTGCCTCTGCCTGATGAGGACTCTGGCGTGGTGAATGGACTTGGCCATGCCAGACTTGAAGACAAGGGTTTGGAGGCGGCGTTCGAGAAAGTTCTCGACGGTGAGGGCCAACACGTAATCGAGCTTGTTTTGTGTCTCGTCGAGAAGTCCGTAACGGAACATTCTTCGGAGAAGTGCCTCACCCTCGAAGATTCGGCGCGGGTTCTTCTCATCCAAAGTCAACAGATTCCTGGCATTGTTACGGATACGGCTGAGGGCGTACTGAACCCTCCACAACTCCCTCTTGCAGCGAAGCCCGTACTCCCCAACCAGCTTCAACTCGGCGTCCAAACGCTCCTTCTCGTATGGACGACGAGGCTTCTTGAACGTTTTCCCATCTATTCAATCACAAACAAGCAAATAACCTATTCAATTCTGTTGGAAAATGGTGCTTCATTCCCAGATCACAGATACCACAATGAGATTAAATTAAATGAAATTTCAGATAAACAAATGCATAGAATCAGATAGTTAGATGCTTTGAGCACAGCTTAGAATACTCACAGTTTCGGTAGAAGGAAACGTGCACCATGGTTCTTCTCCGTCTGCTTCTCAACCCTTACGGTGCACTAGGTTTTCGCAGCTAGTGTTCAAAAACAGAGTCCCTTTTATGTGATCTCAAAACCCTAGTTCTGGGAAGGCCGGGCTTTCACTTTAAGGCCCATTCCACGATCCATCTTTACAAAGCCCGAAAAAAGACCAATTTCGGAATATATTGGCCCACATGAACTATGCCTTGTTCCGCTGCTCCTCCTTTGTTGACCCAAAAAAATAATAATAAAGGATCCTCATTTTTTTTCCTAGACAGATTTGGTTTTCGGAAATTTTACATAAATAGCTAAATTAAAATTTTTAATGTTAAATTATGTAGCTATATTATTTTATTAAAAACGTTGCTTCCTATATCATTTTTGAAAATTATATCATTATTCGTATTTCTAGTATCACATAAATTATATTATATCCCGTTTATTTGTGTTCTATTTTATGATCTTTATTCTGTTAGATTGGAGTCTAAAATGTGAAGGATTGATTTGAAATAATTTAGAGAGAGAATGAAGGTAAAATATGGTAGTTTTGTCTGATAAAAAATAGTAAAAATAAGTAAAATATTTATTGATAGTTTAATTAAATTTAGAAAGGTTAATATTTTATTGTTTAGTGGAATCCTAAAATTCTCTATATAAATAATTTTTTAATCAGGTCAAAATTCAGATTTCATTCATTTTTCGGCAGGAGAGTTATTAGGTTAAGAATTTCACTAATCGAATTTCAAGCTGATTTTTTTAATTAATTTTAGAAATAAGAAAAAACGAAGAGAAAGAAAATTTGGTGGTATTGTTAATCACTGAGAATTGGATTTTCTGCGGGATCAAATTTTCAATAGTAAATGACTTTAATTTATAAATTAAAGTGAGGATGAATTTGTTTAAATAATTTTTTTGAAATAGATTTAGTTTGTGAAAAAATTCGGGAGATGGTGAGTTCAAAGAAGTTCAACCCAGTTTCATTTGGCAAGGCACTAGGTTTCTTCCTTTTTTACAACAAAGTAGTGTCCTTTTACCAAATTATTCACATAGAAATTACTCCAGTGAGGATAAAATGGTAACTGACAGTAATCACACAATTTTATCACTCTTACCTTGTATATAAACTATTTTCGTTTATAAAACAAAATTATTTCATTATTTTTCATATTTTCGTCTCCTATAAGTGTTTATGGAGAAATTTATCCAACAAGGTCGTAGTTATATTACTTGTAGTAATCCATAATTGCTGTATTACTTAAATGATACATGTTCACACATCTTTTCAAATATGTAGAAGTGCAATATTATGCCTTGTATATATATCATGATTCAGGCTTTGTCCAGAAAGGTATGATCTCTAGGTTCTGTGTCCATAACAATGATAGCTTCTGGAGAAGAAATGATCCTCCAATGAGCATTTCCAACTGGATACATTACCAAAGAAATCCTTGAACTTACTAAATGATGCAAATTTTCTTTTTCCATTTTTTTCTATAGAACAACAGTAGAATTCACATTATTGATTCGTCTGAAACTCCCCTGCTGGTATTTATTACATCTGTGCTCTCGCATTCTCAGTCAGCTGACAATTTTTTTGTTCTTTCGTGGTTTATCAGAGCTTAAAAGAAGGTAAAAACATAATTTTATTGAAGAAATTATTATCAATATATGGATATAAGGAAGGTCTCTATATATAGAGATATATATGGAAGAGAAAAAGGCTAAACAGAAAAACTAACAAACTGAACAGAGAAAAAGAAAACAGAAAATTAATTTACTTAGTTGTTGTACAAAATAATTGAGATCTGGTTTTGGATGAGTGAGATTAAAAGGTCTACCTATGAGATGTTTGTAAGCAGCCGGATCATCTAGTGGTTTTCCATTATTCTTGTGAATCATGGTATCTCTGGTCGGAAGAGTTTTGGAAGGTTTAGCAGCTACGAGACCGAACCATATTTCGTTTGGCAAACATGTATTCCTTTGGGAGAACGAACAATTTCAAATCCGAGAAAGCATTTTAGATTTCCAAGGTCATGAACTCTGAATTGGCGATTAAGAAAATGCTCGGTATGATGGATTTCCTATAGGTTGTTTCCTGCAAGAATCAAATCATACACGTAGACTGCTAAAACAACAAATGAGTGGTTATGATTTTTAAAGAACTACGAGTAAATTTAACTGAGGGAGAAAATTTAGCAAACTATTGTCTACTTGATTGTCATTATCAATGGTTAAAAGTGTTAAATAGAATGTGTATTAAAACTGTAAAGTAATAAAAAAGAAACCTTAATTTGACTAACATCTAAAGATAGAGTAGATCAAGATGACAAAAATATGAACCACGGATATTTGTAAATAAAATGTGTTCTAGTTTAAGGTAGACATTTTTTAAGTTAGAAACATTCATTTTTTTCCTACCTTTTTAGCAAAGAATTTGGGATTATTTATAAGTGTAGAAACAGTTAATGTCATCCTCCTTTTTAGTAGTGAGGTTTGTCTATTAAGATGATATCAGATTGGAAACTTCAGCCTCAAGTAAACGTAATGCAAGATCCCGCCTTATATGGCATGCATTTGGTGACTAGTTATAGCACTAATATACTCCAGAACTTTACTTTGTCTAATATTGTCTAGAATATGAGATTTTCAGTACATCTGACAACCATACCAACCCCATTTTCGTTACTACATCTGTTTTCGTCTGGCATGATATTTTAGTTTTAGTTCATGCGAGGAGTCTCTTTCACTGCGTTGTCTATAGGACTTTACTTGAGTCTGGCTGGTGACCATAACAAGATTTACAAAAAGATGTTTTAGCAATGAGATCCATAGTGGCATTACATAATCGCATTCCTATATAACATCGGTGCGGTTTTGTTGGGAATATAACAAAAGAAAAAAAAATCAACGAATTTCTGCTGTTGAACTAACATTATACATACCATGGGCGTCATAGCCATTATACAAAACATAGATGACTAATCCCAAGCTAGCTACAGGATAATAATAAATAACTCAATAAAGGGTTGGAAGAAAAAAGGTAAAGTATCGCCACAGAGGCAAAAACAAAATAAGAGTAACATGTACATCCACGAAAGACAGAAATTACATTATTATACTTAGTAAGTCTCATCATACGCCGTATAATAACCGCCACCCCTTCTGGATTTATCAGCCTGCAAAGCGATGACACCGTTAGCACAAGTCAGATACAAAAACAAAGCAAAATTACTGAACAACTGGGTTCTGTTGATGGAAATACCCTATTGATCAGATTCTCAAATGCATCTGTTCCATTCTCTTGTATGTACTTCTCTGCAGCAGTTAGAATGTCATCTCGCTTACCAAAGGTGTCCTTTTTCCTTGGAACATACCAGATGTTAATGGTTTGAGGATTCACATATAGAGGTCTCACGTAATGTTCATATACATATGCAGCACCGCTAAAGTAAGGAAGGACCAACCAGCAAGTTGCAATCAGCTTTGCATAAGGCCATATCGGAATCCTAAAATACAGGGTTGTGAAAATTCAGCCACAAGTTAAATAGACTACCAACATATTTGTCACAACTAAACTCATACAAAAGCTTGATACAACACAAAAAATACATTACAGTAATTCAACATTCTCTGGTTACATTATAAAGAATATTCTCATTGAAGCCTTTTCCAGTGCCTTCCATAATAGCTCATTGCATTCATGCTCATGTACTCCTATGTACTTAATTTAGCTGCTGCTTTTTCTTAATTTCTCTTACCATAAATTACATCCAAATTAATCATCAAAAAGACAAAGATTTCATGAATACCCTAAATTAACAGGTGTCCAAAGTCAGCCTTACCCCCTAAAAACTAGAAATATATTTTAATTAACTACAATTTTCTCAAGAAAACACAACAAATTTATCACCACATTTACAGAGTACTCATCAACCTTCAAAAATAATTAACACAAACAAGAAAACTAATAAAAGAGATAAAAAAAACGTGGCATACCATTCAAGTAGTCTAGCAAATGTCATTTCAAAGAGGGTGATTAAGGAATAGAGAACCCAGTAAGTGAGCCATTGCTGATCATCAATAGGAGACTTGGTCTCAATTGCCCTAATCGAAGCATACCTACGTCATAAAACAAAAACCCACGCTAATCAGGAAACACTATCATTCTCAAACAACAATTTGACCCAACATTTCGATGGAATAAATGAAAGGGGAACATTCAACAAAAAAAAAATCCTGAATGTAAGGAAAAGAGAGAGATTTTGAGATTGCACTTACAGAGGATAAACAAGACTAACAACAGGCCTGCAATAGAAACAAAAAAAGACAATGTAATATATCAGTGTAAAAGAAAAGAAAAGGCACATTTAAGAGAAAGAAGAGGAGAAACATACCCAGCAAGGACATCGAAGTTTCTGAGAAGCACCTTGAGAAAATTACCCGCCCCAGATCCCATTTTGATGTCTCGAGTAAGTGCTTCTCTTAGTAACTTTTTGAGGGCTTCTTCGATCACTTCTTTCTTCTCACTCTCAACGGAAAGAGGAAAAAGAACAATAGTGTGTGAAGTGTTGTGTGCGCAATTCGGCACTGTGGGTTGCGTGTGAGAGAAAAAAATCAGACAGATGATAGAAAAAGCAGGAGGGAGCGGTGGTGAAAGTAACGAGAAGAGAATAATTGAACAGCGTGGATTTGCGGTGGGGAGTTCTTTTTCAATGTATCCAAGACTACAGTAATACTGTCTGCATCTCACCGTACATTAAGATTAGCGACCTCGATTTCATTCGTGATTGGGATCCATTGCGGGAACACCGTGGTCCTCTCGCAGTGCAGCGTTCTCCCATCACGCTTTAGTTAGCTGGGTTAGTTCAACAAATAAGCATTTTCGGATTTACCTAGGTGATAAATAACTCTTAATTATATAATAAATAAATCACTAATTTTTAAATTTAATTTATTAACGATGTATTTATTCATTTTCTGTAGAAACAGATGTAATACTCTTAAATATGATTATTCCTGAAACTATTTAATTTTATGTTATTTAAATAAAATTTAAACTCATGAAATAAAATTGAAGTGAAGGAGAAGGATCTTGGTTTCCGTGTATCCCGAAAGTACTGCCACCGACGCTGTCCTAACTAAACAACCAACTTTTTTTTTATTTTCTTTTCTTTTTTTTTTAAAATCACTTTACAATATGCTTGATATAAGGGATTCATCGTTTATGCTTCTTTTTCTAGAATAACTTTATTTGTGTGATTAAAAGCATAACCTTCTCTCTTCTCTATAAATACCTATTCATGATTTTTTATTTTTTTTTGTATTTTGTAAAGGAAGTTACTTTCGTACTATGTATATTACATTTATAAAGATTAAAAAAGGGAGAATAAGTGTAATATCAATAAACAATAGAGGACTAATGTAATTTACACTTTTTTTTGTAAATTAATTTTTACTTCCTTATGTTTTTAGCAATTTTGAATTTTATTAATTTCATTTCGATCCTTAAATATACAATATTATCCAATACGACCGCTTTATCACTTCTATACAAACACGTTAGAGTTGTGATCTTAAAGAAATTAATTTTAATATAATTTGGTCCAAAATCATAGTGTTTTAAAATTATTTATTCTAACCATTTTTAATTGTAAAAAATATTAACTTTTAAAAAATTATAAATCCAAAAATGTTTCTTTCCAGCATTAAATCTTCACAAACACAACATCAAATGTTTCATTTATTTCCTTGATAAGCTTGTTCCTAAATTACACAAGATATCATCACTTAATATAATATGTAATTTTACTTTCCAAAATATTTAATTAAAAATTTTCTCGTTTCTTTACAAAATATCAAAACTTCAAGTCTAAGATATGTTTTTTATCAGAAATATTATTAGAAAAAAAAGTAACGCTCATTATCTTAATTAAATACTAAAAAATAACTAAATTTTTAGTCATATTATGATAATTTAAATAAGATAAGTGTGGTCTAACAAATAATGATCTTATTCTATATTTGATAGACATCGATATATTCAAACAAAACACACATAAATATAAGGTAACATCAAATTATATATTATTTATTTTGTTACAACGAATATTTATTATTTTTTTCTAGCAAGAAGATTTGTTCGAGCACAAGTCACATAATATGATTTCTTAAATAAAGAGTTAAAATTATTTTCTTCAACAACTCCATGACTAGCATTGTCAACTTTAGAAAGACTATATATTTGGTACGACTATGCCCTTCAAACTATATTCTTCAATCCTATTTAAAGTCATCCATCAAGAAGAAGCAAGAGGAGATCACATTGTATGATACAAAAACAAAAACATTACTAAATTGTTGTGCCACAAAAAGCTTCATAGAGAACATTGTTCTTGTTCACTAGCAAACTATAAGAAATTGCATAAACCTTCTATATGTCAAAAGACGTTATCCTTCTCCTAGTGAGTAACGTTGTGACCTGTTGATCACTATTTAGATAAATTCTTTATCTTAGCCAAGAGTGTTTATTTAGAAAATAATACTCAATATTAGCCAAGAGTAGTTGTTGTTAAAAGAAAACTCTTAAACATTGTATATGTTAAAAGACGTTATTTCTATCTAGTGAGTAACCCTATTGATCACTATTTAGATATTGTTGATCACTCTTTAGTGCTCATTTGGCAAAGAATAATTGATATTAGCCAAGAGTTGTTGTTATTAAAAGAATACTCTTAAATGGAATAACCAGGAAATTAGCCAAAAAATACTCAGTTTTAGCCATGAGTGGTTAAGAGTTCAAAGAATACTCAAGGGGTCAACTAAGAGTGGTTACAGACCAAAAGAATATTCAATGAATCAGCCAAAAGTGTTTTCAAGCTCAAAGAATACTAAATGGGTTATATAAAAGTGGCTACAATATGAAATAATACTCCTTTGTAACTTCACAATATTAGTATACTTAGTAACTTAATATATTGATTCATAACTAGATGCAATCTGCTTTGTCAAATGAATCAATATAAAAATATTATGTTCTTATGTATTTTTCTTAATCCCTATCTCATTTATATTACATATTATTAATATTTGTACTAACTTAAAAAAGAGAATTATAATAAGAATCAACTTCTAAAACCCTTTAAGCAAAGTAAAATTGTTAAGCTATAAAACCATACTTGTCACATTCCATCAAATACAATTTAGGTTAAAAGATCATTAATAAACTGTTTGCCTGTAAAATCATGTAATTATCACCATACAATATTTATCAAAAGTTTTAAAAAGTTATTAAACACAATCCACCTTGTTTTTTATGGTTTCCTGTCTTATGCAAATATCAACACCAACCGTCATGACATTATGTAATATTCATTTTCATCATAACATGTTTTCATTAAAAAAAAAAGAGGTCATAAAATTTTGATTCACAATGTTTATTTATTTTTTAATATTTAAGAAAAACAACTTAATTTCATCTATTTATAGTTTTAGAATGGGATGCAAATTTGAATTAGGTTTGTTAAGTTCTTACATAATTATCAAAAACCATCATTTTCTTATGTGCTATCTTATTTTTCTATATTATAGATCTCAATTTTATTAATAAGACTGTGATAATGAAAAGGTCAAGTGACAATTTGTATTAAAAAGAGAAAGATAAAAAGTAATTCATTGAATCAAATGTATCCTTTAAAAAAAGTGAAAGTTATATATTATAACAAATATACTAATAAGCTGAACAAATAAAAATATAATAATTG
>Ga0123340_1006925_pt1 | contig 10818 bp, 3 predicted proteins | sample SirMexnodulemix_FD_89961 | JGI IMG/M metagenome (GOLD analysis project Ga0123340, IMG submission 89961) | Root nodule microbial communities of legume samples collected from Mexico - Siratro Mexico nodule mix | ecosystem: Host-associated > Plants > Roots > Nodule | place: Mexico: Nepantla... | reverse complement strand
TTTTCTGTAACCGACGTTATGTTGTTCATTTATTTACAAAAAAGCCACCGCATTTTGGATAACGTCGTTTTTGCTTTTAACCGTCATTGAAGGCAGACGTTAAATGTGTATTTTGTACTAGTGAGCAATGCAAACAAAACCACCTTTCTAATGGAAGGGAATTAGCAAGACCAATTGCCACACATTTTTCTACTTCTTATTGTATTAAGCAACAAAAATTGTATTAAGCAATATAAAAAATGCTCCTAGATCAATATTTGCTTTAGAGGAATGAACTACTAGTCTAAATGCTACTAAAACTGAGATTAAACAAGTGATGAGCCCAGTATTGAGTGATGACAAATTTTGGAGATCAACCACCTTGCCTAAAATTTGTGATTCCACTTATAAAAGTGCTAAGACTGGCAGATGGTAACGAAGAACTAGTCATGTCATATATTTAAGAAGCAATGGATAAAGTTAAGAGAAAATTGTTGAAAATTTCCAAAAGGAAGAAACAAGGCATAAAAAGGTGTGAAATATTATTGATCTAGATGAAATTTACCATTGTATAGGTTTCTCCATGCAACAACCAATTATCTCAATCTTAAGTAAGTTAATTATATATAAAATTTGTCATACTAAATAAAACTATCTTCTTTGTTCTTATCAACTTATTTTTTCTTGTATTAAATATCATTATGATAAAAATTACAATCTAGAGTGAGATATTGGTAGATTTATATGAAACATTTCAAAGATGTTTTTGGATGAAAAAACAAAAGTTGCAATCAAACAACAAGTTGAAAAGTTTAAATGAGTTAAGGGGCCTTTAAGAATAGACATTACAATAAATACTAGAAATAAGAAACTTCCTGATATGTATAACTCATTACCATTCTTATATTATTTATAAACTAATTTATTACATTATAATTCAATACATTTTTTGTTTTGACATATCTTTAGTGAGAGAGTTATGGGGGAGAATGTAAAGAGTTACGGTCTTCAAAATTTTGAATATCACATGTAGTGTAACGAGGAATGAAGGAAATTGGAACACATTTTACCAAGTACATATATTAAGAAGAAATATATTTGAACAATAAAGATTAAATGTTCTTGTGTATATGTGTATATGAAGTACAATCTTCAATTTAGTAAAGAAGAGAAAGAGAAACATATGATCCCAAATGTTTTTGGATATTGAATTGAATAATGAATGGATTGTTGAAAAAGAAAATTCTTATTTGCCTATCAATTTCTCATAGATGGATATACGTGGGTGTTTTGGTACTGAAGAGGAAGCCCTAAGCAAGAAAGGACATTGAGATAATTACTTATATTTAGAATTTGTAGGAGTTGAAACTTAAAAGTTCAGCAAACTAAAACTATAATTATATTTGTTTTTGCTAATATAACTCCTAGAAACTTAAATGTAAAGACTAATAAAAGTAAAAAATTCATAATAGAACGTAAAGCATTGAAGACAATGAAGAAGGAGGATAACTTTTAATTGAAGATGAATATTACTTGAGTGATTTAAATCTAAAAGGAGGAGAATGAAATATGAATAATTAAAATGGAACTTATTATGTTGTTTATTATATGTAAGTAACAACCATAATCTGTAACAATTATACAATTATGCAGAGACAACAACAACAAAACTTATTTTCGAATGACTTTAATCCAAAATTTGTTTAGTAGCATGTACATTGGTTATAGGAATTTTATGGAAGGATAATTTTTTTTTTCTTTTTTTGAGTTTGTATTACTTCAATTATGTAGTAAATATTGTTATTAATAGTTTTTTTACATGTTTATTTTATGAATTTTACAATTCATCATACGAAATAATTTGTGATTTAAAATAAGAAATTTCGTTTACATAATTTGCTTTTTGTTTCAATTATTACGATTGAAATGATTTTCACATGAAATTCTTACAATGGAATAAATATAATGTCACATATAAACCAAATGAAATTAGTTGAGAGATCATGAAATACAAAATGAGGATGTTTTTGTTCTTTTAAGTACCATTCTAAAAAACAGATCATTATTTTAAGTAATATCTTTATATGATTGTATCTATCTACTGGAAATTTGGGTTAGTTAAGAAAACAAAAAAAATTGAATAAAAAAATAATGTGTACTTTTCTTCAAATTTTGTTGGGAATAGAGAAATAAGATAAGTACAGAAGGGACTTATTGATATAAATAGGGTTTTCAAATGTCAACTCCTTAGTTAAGGAAAGTATCCAACCTTGTTGCAATCAATCGAGATGGCAACAGGGATGACGATTTGAAAAAAATTAATTTTAATTTTAAAAATTTTAAAAAAGGAATCGTCACCATAGTTTATATGAAAAACTATTGAAAACAAAATCGATGATAAGGTTAGTTTGTGAAAATCGGATCTAGGTCCGGGAGTCGATTACGTGTGAGGAACGTATTAGTACTCCCACAACGTCCGTCCTAAGACGGTACCTTTAATTAACTAGTAAATTGAGTGTAATTTTTCAAAATGTTTCTTTTTCAAAAAGAGATAAATATGAAGATAAAAACAAACAAAAAAATATTTTTTAATTTTAGGAGCCCGACAAGGTTTGACCTTGCTTCTACGTATTTTCATCAGGGACGGAAAATCAGGGTTACGTAGTTATTTGTTTTTTTTTTTAAATTGTTTGGTTGGATGTTGATTTATTTTGATTTTTTAATTTTCTATTATTTTTTAATTTTTCCTATTTTTGTGGTTTTTGGGTGTTTTTGATGAGGAGTGGGTGGTATGAGACAAGGACGCGACGAGCATATCATCAATCCACACAAAAATGCTATCGAATGATGGTTTGGTGGATGAAAAAGTTATGAGAGGGCAAATTTAAGGCTAAATTTGGATGGTCAAATGGCTATGGAAATGAGCAAACTTGATGTCAAATTAAAGGCGAGTTTAAGAACTTTTCATTTGTTACCTATACACCCCTAGCAACTTCAAAGATTAGGAGAACGAATTTCCCAAAGTTGGTGTGTTTGATGAATCTAAATTTTTAACTTAGCCAAAATTTGGTCTTCTAAAATCAGTTTAGGACCTCAACTTTGGGGTCAAAATTTAGATGGTTCAAATGGCATCATAAATGCACCTATGGCATACCATTGGAAATATCTTGAATAGATCTTTCTAACAAGCACAAATACAACCCTTTTAGATTCTTAAATTGAGAGAAAATCCCTTGAAAGTTAGGTACTTGAAAAATGAAATCTACCCCATAACTTAGTTTCTGGAAAAAAACCAGAAATCAGTTTGAGGACAGGTTTTTAGAGCTGAATTCAAAGACTCAAATGATAACATAAATGCACCTATTCAAATACTACTCACACACCTTCTAAAGGTTCAAAGACAGGGAGAACGAAATCTACAAAATTGGCTGGTTGGTTGTCTCGCATGACTTAATTTCTGTTAAGCCTAGAAACCAGTTTGGGGCACTACTTTCGTGATGATTTTGGGTGACCAAACGATCTCACAAATAAACCCACCCTAGACCAATAGAAAGAGGGAGAAAAGAGTTTTCTAATGATAGCTCATACAACTCCTAAATCTTCAAGACCAGGGAGAACGAACCTCCCAAAGTCACCCCCAAAACCAAGTTTATGATTTTATATGGTGCCCAGAAAAAATTCTAACGCATCTTGACACTCATTTTTGAGGGATGTAGAGGTTTCATAAATGAGGTTGTGGCATACCAATAGGAAGAGGGTAAACCCAGCTTTCAAATGCAACCCTCAGTTCCTCCTAAAGATTTCTAGATTTCCTGAAATTTGCTCTCAAAGTTGGCTACTTGAAAGGGAGAGAGCTCGTTGGGCTGGTTTTTCGGTGAGTCTCCGACGATGGCGAAAAGCCGCGCCATGGGTTGGTGAATGCTCCTCCCCTCCTCCTCATCTCAATGGAGGTGAAATGGAGGAGAAAGGAGGTCTATGGTGTAAGTGGGAAGCACGGTGGTGCTTGATAGAGGTGTTTCATGGTGGTTTTTAAACGTAGGGAGCTCTATGGTGACTGAAAATGGTGGATTTTATGAGCATGGATGTGCTGTGGTGGTAGTGGTGAGGCAGTTTTGATCATTGGTATGTTGTGAGGGTGTAATGGAGGGGAGAGCGTAGGTGGAGACATTTTGGGGTACATGATGAGGCATTTTGGAGGCACATGCAACAACGGTGGTGACTAGCTTTGCGTGTTTAAGGGTTACATGTTGGCAGCGTGGGAGGTACATTTGTGGTGGAGCGTGTGGAGTGTCATGGCAAGGGTTAGTGGTTATGGGAGAGGAAGGGTGTATGGGTGAGTGGGCTAATGGTGAAGGGTGTGGCCAATGTGGTTATATGAGGAAGTAGGAGTAGTTGAATAACATGAAGGTGGGGTTGCTAGGAGATACAATTACGTTGGGGGCTTGCATGATGTTATGGGTGTAGGTGCAGAATGGTGCCGAGTGAAAGTGCATGGGAGCCGGTTTGGAGGCTTGGTGGAGCTTGTCATGGGGCGTTTTTGAGGAGAGATGGGAGCGGTGTTTTGCAAGGTGATATGTGGTGTGAAATACTAACGAAAGGAGGGGCAGCCGTAGATGCATGGAGGTTTTTTACGTGTTGTGGAGGTGTTTGGCTTGAAGGTTTGGAAAAAAGAAAGGGTTGAGTGGAATGGGTCTCGTGGGTGAGGGTTTGGCGGAGACATGAAGCATGTTATAGAACCAAACGAAACTAAAAGAAAGAAAAAACAAAGGATAAAACGTTAACCATCCTAGATCGCTAAGCTTTGAAAAGCAGTCCCTGGATCTTGTTAGTTTCAAGTTTATTCCTCATGGTTTTAATGAATGTTCTGATTCAACAACCTTTTTGTTTGGCTTTGGTTTGATTATGTAAAAGTGAACATTTCATGCAGATATACGAAGTAAACAGTTCATGCACTATATGAATGGATGACGATGAATACTGTAAACATTTTCGCAGAAGTTGTATCAAAAGAACCAAAACAAACATATACAAGACAATAACCTTTTAGGGGCCTCTTCCTCTACCACGACACTTGCTTGCTCCTTCTCTTGTTACTTGCCAGCCTTCCTCTTTCCTACCTCCTCTTCCTTTTTTAAAACGAAGCCTTATATTGAGAACCCACAGTGGAGCCCTTTCGGTCTTTTCCAAATATCCCTAAAAGAGGGGGTAAGCCTAGGGCTATATTTGAGAAAACTCCCGCCCCTAAGTTGTGCACCCATTTCCTGTAAGGAGAGAGCTGTGTCTCGGTGTTTGAGCATTGACTTAGTCGTACCCATTTGCAGGGGCAAAACAAACTGTCAAAAAAAAGGTAACATTGACTACAGCAGGAAGCATGGTAGGGGTAGTCTTGCTAGGATTGGGTAATCCTGGTTGTGGAAGCAATGCAGAGGGGCTACCTGGAGAAGCACTGTAGAGGATCTTTGAGATTTTGAGTGTACTTAAAGAAATTGAGAGGTGTCAAGAGTGAGGAGTAGCCCAAAGGGGTATGACCCAAGAGAAAAGGGGAAGAAAAGGCGACTACTCATCTTGGACCCAATTTGTCTATATATTATAAAAACATTAAAATAAAATAAAAATATTCTTTTATTTTTTTTTTAAAAAATGAAAGTAAAAGAGAAAAATAATAAAATAAAACCAATACATATATTATTTTTTGAAAATAAGAGAAAGTAACCACAAAATTAAAATTTACTAAATGATTGGTTTTTTTCAATTTTTTGAAAAAAAGATTAGAATTTTTTTTATTTTTTTGAAACAAAATTTAGAAAGTTACATGTTGTTGGATTGGATTCCCTGATATTTTAGTTCCCAAATTATAGGAAATAATCTTTCATTGCCTACAATTAGAAGCAAATGTTAGAGTTAGACTTTGAATAGAAGCAAAACAATTATCAACGACCATATTATGAGAGGAATCAAATTTTAATTATCAGCAATTGCTTGGAACATTCTGTAAGAAGGCAAAACCCCTGTGACTGCTCATTCCAAACCAACCAACCCAACATGACAACAACATCAAGACAAACCAACCGTTTACCTGAACAAACTAACCCCACACATAGACGAGTAACAACTTATTTGTTTTCCCTTTACACATCAAAAGAATTCACATTTGTTGAAAAGAAAGGAACAAAAAACATTGGAGAGTAACTGAGGAAGAAGTGATGCAGAGCCAATGAACCCGGGCCCAAAAGGGTTAGTCAAAGTCAACATTTTGGAAGATCAGAAGGGGGTGGTTGCAGCTTCTGGTTGGGCCCAGGTCCATCTAATACTAGCCATGCCATTCTCAATCCCCAACTTGTGTGGAGGTCCAGGTGACAGTGCATGAACCACACTCCTGTTTCAACCATAATAACTCAATGTGACAAATAACAATGACATTATATAGAGACAGGTTTACTAACTAACGCATGACAATTTCATTCTATCTGATATAACTTTTTGCAACAAGGGACAATGTCATGCATACCTTCAAACTTTACAGAATCTTTTCTAACTTTTAGAAAGGTAAGCAAAGTATATCTTGTTATATTTTTACATTGTCCAGAACTTTCAAGCATACACCTATTATTTTTTTAATATTTCATATTGATTAACACCGAAATAATTTAAATATCATATTCTTAACACAGCAGTGTCATGTGTCCATAGTTTGATGAGTTTGTTAGTCTTTACAAGTGTAGTGAATTTTTATTACAGTTTTTATAATTTTTTTGTTTTATTCTTTGTAAAGTTTAAGAGTTTTGAAAATCATCCATATCATCATTTATCGATGGCATGATATGTATTTAAACATGTCATCTCACATACTTGATGGCATAATATGATATATTCAAATGCATGACACATTCTATTATCTTTGTATAGTACACCAACTTTTGTATAAAATTCTTTTGTATCTTTCTCTCATAAAACAATTTTCTCATAGGAAGAAGGGATTATGGTCACATGTTCTATATGATACAACACGTTACAAGCATGATGGAATTGAAAAATACGTACCTGGGTTGTCTGCTTTAAATCGAATAGCAATCCAGCCACCAGCAGGAACACTAGCTGTGTTCCTCTCAAATGGGTCAACCAGATTAAACTTTGCAGGATCATTGTTTGGGTCATAGTTTCCAAAACCTTGCCCCACAATGAAGAAGTCATAACCATGAAGATGCAAGGGGTGGCTCTCAGCCCCAAGAATATTAGTATCCTGCAACACTACCTCCACACTGGTGTTGAACTTGAGCACCACCAACTTTGTGTCATTGGTGACCATTGTGTTGTTTGGAGGTGTTCCTGTGTAATTGAATGGGTTCAAAGGGGTGGCAGGAAAATCAGTCTTGAAAACCCCATTAGCCTGTCCAGAATAGTAGGCCTGCATGATGGAAACAGATGATGGAAGTGCAAAGGAAATGTTGTTCACTGAGGCTGCAAACTTGGTGTTGTTGTTTGGCCCTTGGCACGTTGTGTTTTTGGGGCAAGGACTGGTCCCTAGTCCCACAGTGAAGAAAAATTTTCTGTCCACTTTCTGGGGTACATTGACAGGGAATTTAGCATTTGCCAAGCTTCTGAATTTTCCTGTGAAGTTTGCCACAAAGTTTGTGGCATTTATGGGTGGCAAAGTTGGTTTGAGAAGGGTGAGATTTTTGGGAGAAGAATGGTGCAAAGTTTGCTTGTAGAGGAGAATACCAGCAGTTGTGGAGTTGTCAAAGGTGCCACGGCCTGTGAAATAAGGTCTAGCAGCCATTTGGTATGAGGCATTGGGAAAATAAGGCTTGGTTTTGAGAAGAACATTTGTGGTTTGTCCAGGGGCTATGAGGAGTGTATCTGTGTCAAATGGTTTGGTGTATTTAGCATCTGCTTCAACCACAGTTAAGGTGTGATTGGCGATGCTAAAGAAGAGCTCTTCGTTGAGTGCAGCATTGATTAGCCTTAGCAGATATGTCTTGCCTGGCTTCACCTTTAGTGTGTATGTATCTTCAAAAATCAATCATGAATTGTCATAAGTTTTCTATCATAGATCAAAAGGCACTTGTGTACACTTGATTATTGATTATTTATTGTTACCAAATTAGTCTACTCTACCTATAATGAAGTTTTATAATTAGCATTTGGTTCCCATAATTAATGAGTCTGACTCTCCTATCATATTTGTATAAATATACTAGAACTTGTTTACTTTAAGGAAAAAAATGGTTTTTATTCTCATGGTTGATTTTTACTTTATAAAATATGATTCAATTATTTTTTTATTTTTAAATATATGCATAAGAAATAATAAAAACAACTATTTTTACTACTTCCTGCAGACAATTTTTTAAAATTAAAAACAAAAACTTCTATTTATTTTTCGTTATTTTCTATACAATTTTGTATACATTAGATTATATTTTGTAGTTAAACACAAAATAGAAAATTGAAATAAAATTTCTCAAACAAGTAGTCAAAAGTGAAACATGGGAATATGATTGTGAAATGAAAAACAGTAAAGATTAACAACGTACTAAGATACTTATTGTATATCCAAATACACTGTTAATGTTCAAAAGTTCCCCACTCTATTTTGATAGGATATATTGAAGATCCAACTTTTGGGTGTCATTATAGAAGACTTTGTTTTGTACCTTTAGAGGAGCAATTATACAAAGGCCCAGGAAGCCCATTGATGGTGTATGCATCAGAAACATTAGGTCCCCCTCCTGTCTGCAGGGCTTGACTTATTATTGCTTCTGGGTCAACATTAAACCATTCCCCTGTAATCCCAAAACCAAGTTACCACCATATATCACTAAATTATTATAACTGTATATATAAATATAAATATACATATATGTGTATATGTATGAGATAGTATCTCAAAGGAGCTAATCTTGATCATACTATTATGTAGGATATGTCAATGTTACTTTAGTTAAACTTAGTCTTGACTATTTATTTTTATTATTTGGTCAAGACTTGTTTCTTCTATTTTCAAACTCAACTAACAAGCTTACTATAATGTGTAATAGGTATGAATTATACCAAAAAGAATGGGGATTTCTTTGTATGGTTTCTGGAATGGATAAGATTCATTGTGCTTGGGGAGGATGATGATGGGTCCATAAATGGTTGCTCTTAGCCATGATATGTGAGCATGCCAAAGCAGAGTTCCTCTCTGCCCAACTATGGTGAAGTTGTATGTATATGACTGGTTGGTCTGTATAGGACACTGTGTCACATATGCTGGTCCATCAGCCCACCCACTTGTTAGCTGCCGAATACCATGCCTGCAACAATCCAAGATCAGTAGAAAAATTGCATGATAACTAGGACATCACTTTGTTTTCTGTGCATGGTTTGTGTAAAAGATTTTGCATTGTGAATAAGTCAAATCTTTATTGGTATGACTTTAAACATAGTTATTATAGAAGATAGTCCAAGAATATCATATGGTTTATGACTAGAAAGTGCATACCAATGAATGGTTACATTGTTTGAGACATGGTTAACCACCTTAACCACAACCCTATCACCTTCCCTTGCCACCAAGCGAGGTCCTGGGAATTTACCATTCACACTCAGAATGTTCCTTGTGTGGCACAATCTAGTCACATTCAGGTACTCCACCTAGACACATGAAGAAGTAAACAAGTGGAAAAATTAGGAGTGTACAAATGAATGCAAATTCAACTTTTGAAGTAAAGAAACTTCATGCTGCATGATGAGTTTTGTCATTGTACATTAAATGTATAGTGCCTTGTTATGCTCACTACAATCTCGGGAAACAATGCTATAACCCAGAAACCAAAGAGAAGAACTTTGAGAGATGCAAATGGAGGAAAGTTGGGGGAATCCATGTGTTGTATTGGTTTGTTCTGGTTGGGAAGAATGAAATCAGATAAGATTATATAGAGAAAATAGTGCTTTGTCAGGTGGACATGGTTGTAGGTCTAGTTTAATTTTAGAGTGGACATGAAGTAATTAATAATTGTAAGTTGCTATTATTTTAGTTTCACAATGACCCTTAAACATTGGATGAGTATGCACAGGGGTGACCTAAAAACTATGATGACAACCCTTAAGACTACCAATTTCCCTTGGACCTTATTTTTTTATGTCTTATTACTTACACCTGTCTTAAGGCAATTCTAAGCAGCAATAATCACCAGTTGTTAAAATCCATCATTTAATTTTTCATACTCGGCTATAGTGTCACATCTTTTTTTAATAATATAATTAAACTTTTACTCAATTTCAATCTCTCGTTCCTTCTTATATATATATTTTTCTTCAAAAAATATCTTTTTTTACTGCATTAATCTTCCTAATGAGTTCATCTACTAAAGGATGGGTTTTTATTTTGAGCATGCATATTTTTATCTCTCTATCTTTCTCTTTTATCGCCTCACACTATCTATTATATTTACATTTGTTCATCAGTGTCAATTAGTATTAAAGTGTAGATCAATCTCTTACTCCTTTATGTATAGATAAAAAATATGCAAAAGAGGAAAAAAAGTATAAATATAATGAATAATGAAAACATAAGATAAAAAATGAAAAACATTAAATAAACATTTGTATAAAAGAAGTTATTAAAAATAACAAATAATCGAATATTATTTGAACTTTTCTAATATAAGTGATAAATACTTGAATAGATCAAATATAAAAATAGATATAAATAACATTTAACTTTTTAAATAACATTATATTAGTCTTTTTTTTTCATCTTGGTACTCACTCTAATTTTAAATTATTAAAATATTATAATGTATTTGATATTCTATTTAAATATATGCAGTTACATTTTCTTCACTATTATATAAT
>Ga0123340_1006920_pt1 | contig 10824 bp, 9 predicted proteins | sample SirMexnodulemix_FD_89961 | JGI IMG/M metagenome (GOLD analysis project Ga0123340, IMG submission 89961) | Root nodule microbial communities of legume samples collected from Mexico - Siratro Mexico nodule mix | ecosystem: Host-associated > Plants > Roots > Nodule | place: Mexico: Nepantla... | reverse complement strand
TATATATATATATATATATATATTTTGCTTATTAAAATAATAAGATATATCGTTTATGTTTTCTCAGTATATATGCAAAACTAATTCAAAATCTTTTGAAGCTACAAAGAAATTCGCCCTCGGGTTATGACGATAACCATATATGCTGTTAGTGTTGTGCACATCCAATGATATTATCATTTAATTTGAATCGATATCTATATTTTGTGGATACATTCACTTTGGACATATTTATATTATCGTTTGTTAAAGTGAGATTTGAGACAATTTAATTATCATCAGATAGTCTTTCAACCTCCCTTACATTAGAAGGAAGTGTTCTGATTGTTATAAATGATAAGTGATTGTACTTTTTCATTTTTAATGTGACATTAGCTACACAAGCATCTGTGTGCATTTAGATACATGCACTAATTCAGATTTATTCACATCACATTCATATATATTTTATAGAGTAAAGAACATATATTAATTATCTTTATATTAGTACATCATTGGTCACATAATCCAGATAATAATATGATAATGAGACACTATCCATGTCACAACAAGAACATACTTATTTATTAAATAATTTATCTTATTCTATATTTATTGTGTATTTAGCATAGTTATTTATTTTAATATATTGATAACTAATATGTTTTCAAATGCACAATATATTTAGAAAAGTTACTAACATATAATTATTCGTGAACATGTTTTTAAAAATACTAAGAGAAATCTAAAATGTAATGTAATTAATCCTCAATGTCAACTATGAAAATTTGTTTATATTAAACATTCATTTTATGTACTCGAAAGGTGATAAAAATATAATAATTAAATAATTTTATTATATACTCAAATTTTGTTTTGTTTTAAAGTTTTAAAGTATATTGTAAGTGAACTTAAAAACATGAATATATGATATATTCTAATTGTTTATGACAACCGACAAAAACAATGAAATATATCAAGTTTTGTATTAAAAATTTAAATTTTGTATTAAAAAGTTAATTTTGTATTACAAGACTACATATTTTGTATTTTATAATGTATAATTTAAAATATAAAGAATAAAATTGAAATTCAAACTTTATGGAGGTGCCGCTTCGAAATATAGGGTTGTACAATGTAATAGCCCTTGTTAGATTGTCAAGTCGATCCATTGTACGGTATCCACTTTGTTGTTCTTAATTTTAAATACTTTAAGTTTTCTACTATAAAGATATAACTATAGATGTATAGTATTGGAGGGTATTCCTTATTTGATATAGATTTGAGTCTCATAATTTTACACATTACTTTGGTCCATAATAATTCATATCAATATTATATTAAAAAGTATTTTATTGATTTTTCTATAATTTATTTTATTAATTAAATATTTTAAACCATCTTTAGATATATTGTTTGATATAATATACCTGTCAAGCCTGCAGAACTTATTTCCATCACTTGTTTTATGAAAATGTTTATCGCCTTATAAAATTAATTTATCTGATTAAATAAGAAAAACGCATAATGATTGTAAAATGTCCTTTATACTGTCCTGAACATAGCTATCAATTTGGGATAAATATTGGGTAATTTTTTTAGCTTGTTTATTTTACTTTTTCTTTAAATACTTATTAAGAAAGGCTTATGCTCGACAATGGGCCGAATAAAATATTTTAGAATAACCAAGTTTAGGAAAAATAGAGATTGGCAATTGCAAACTTACATATACATCACTACAGGGAATGTGAGTCTTAAATAAAACTTGAAACGAATGCCATATACAATATTAGAAAAGAATCTATATGAGAAAACAGTTCCACAATTCATAACAATGTTATACAAAGAGTTTCCTCTTCCCTACCCGAAATCCTGCTTCAGGCACACAATTATATACTCCAAGTTGCTTCATGACCATAATCTTCATTTTGTTCCTTGCGTCTTATATTGAGCAAAATCCATTCATGTTCTCATTTCTTAACTTCCAACCTTGCACATCAGAATTTTATACACTCAAACTTAAAATGTTCATCAGGAGAGTAATGACTATCCTCGGTTTTCCGTTATCCCCATTCAGGTCACTCCTGAAGAATACTAGGATCATAATAAAAATTGAAGTCCATCTACCTAGGCTCAGGTTCCCCCATATTTATTTGGATATTTGAATCAGGGCTCCCAGCAATGAACCTGTCAGAAGGAGAAAAGGAATTCTCTAGTACTGTTAAATCATCATTTGGAATTAGTGAACTGGCGGTGCTGTGGAAGGAGGATCTTGCACTTGCGAGCCCATTTGAGGACAGACTGCGATCATTTTGACTTAGTCCACTGAAATTGAGGAATGGTTTTTGCTTTGGGGAGGGAATAGCGTAGTCTTTCTTAGTTAGCATCTGAACTACTTCAGACATGGATGGTCTGAGAGTAACAGTTGATTGTGTACAAAGAAGGCCAACTTGGAGCGTATTTGATGCTTCTTCTACCGTAAGTTTACCATGCAGAACTGGATCAATGGATGCTGTTATATTATTTGCCTTGTAATTCTTCCAGACCTGAACAAGAGACAAAATGAACAAGCTAATGAAATTCACTAATACCAATACCAATAAGCTAAGGTGTGAGGGATAGTTAATCTTACGCTGTGGAGTAATGAAGTTGAGCCCGGTATGTAATCACTGTTCTTCTTACCACTCACAATTTCAACAATTAGAACACCAAAAGCATAGATGTCTGACTTCTCTGTGAATTGTCCTTTGGAAACATATTCAGGAGCCATATATCCCCTGCCAAAAGCAGTTCACTTTAATATGCGACCATACCAATTATGTAACACAAGTGAATTTTTTATTCAAAGTCATCAAAACTTTGTCGATTCTGGTAAAAAAAATAATTAAGAGGTTGTTGAGAGTCCACAGAAACGTGTTTACAAAGGATTTGCAGTTTTGAACATCGCATAGTCTGGATATCAACTATCAGTTTAACTATTAAGAGGTATGTAACTAATTTCAGAATCCTCGTGTTTTTACATAAATTGAAATGAAAGAATTTTTCTACTTACAGTGTCCTCGAATTTGCTGTCCTAAGATGAGATTCATGTCCAGTAACCCTGCGAGCAAGACCAAAATCAGCTATTTTTGGATTCATATTCTCATCAAATAGAATGTTGCTGGACTTTATGTCTCTGTGAATAATCTTTGTTCCAGAGCCTTCATGAAGGTATGCCAGGCCCTCAGCTAACCCACATATGATTTGAAACCGTTGTTCCCAGTTCGGAGCATATTCTGAGCCCTTACCTGCAAATCACAAGGGATATATTCTCAATTTTGAAAAAAAGCTCGTAGAAAGATAGAAAAGGAGAATAAGATAACTCGTATATGTGTTCCTTCAATTCCCCCTTCAAAGCTAAACTGAATGTCATGAGATCAATCATTGCTAGACAGTAAACAATAACAAAGCTCAAACGCCAAGTCACCAATGAAAATCATGATTTTCCTCTATAGCTAGCTACTTGTAGCACTTTTAGTGAGTTGTAAGAGTTATTATAGTTCATAATGAAAATAACACCCAAAGTTGCTATAGACCAATGAAATGTGTTCGATTAAGAATACACGAGACAGTTCAATCATATGAAAAAATGTCTCTCCGGCCAGTAAAAGAAGACATTCAAATCATGCTCGGTAAATAATTCAGAAAAAACACCAACTTAAACCAGAATTGCTGAAACTGGAGAACTCACTGAAAAGGACTTGATCAAGAGTTCCACCGGGCACAAATTCATAAACCAACAGGCTTTCAGGGCCTTCAATGCTGCACCCCAAAAGCTTCACCACATTCTTGTGTTGGATCCCATTAATCAAATTGACCTCATTGAAGAACCCCTCTGTCCATTGCCGTTTATTAAAAAACAATCGTTTAACAGCAACAGTCACCCCAGAGGGGAGGGTTCCTTTGAACACGGAAGCAGCTCCTCCTTGGCCTAATTTGTTTGCGGGATCAAAATTATTTGTGGCCTTCTCGAGCAAATCGTACCTAAAACTGAAGCCAGCCACGAAGGCAAAATCAGGTGACACACTACCACTGTCGATTACTGAAACGAGTTAGATTTAGCACATTAGAACATAGAAAAATACTACACAAAAAGATACTATGACATTAAATGAGCAAGCATTACCCTTTCTACGTGACGACATTCTTTTGCAGCATATAAATACAGCAAGGACGATGAGTGAAATCCCTAAGATCGCTGATAATACACATGCAACGATCATCCAAACACCAGGCCCTTCTGAAAACATTTCAAGTTAAAAGTAACGTCAATTGTAAAAATAAAATAAAATAAAATAGAAATACCAATGTCCTGTCGTAGCTGGCCTGGTGTGGGGATGTATAATTAAAGCACAGAATCAGAGATGTCAATAAGCGGGTGGATATGAGTTTGAATATTCTATCCTTATTCTCTAAGTAAAATTTTATCTTCATTCTCATCTTTATATAAATATACATTAATTTTTTTTTATCTCCTCCCTATCACCAGAATGGGTATAAGAACGTCTTCTTAGTGTTCTAAATAATAATTAAACAAATTTTTAATAAAAATAAAAATCACAAACATGAAAATCATATTTCCTTTACTATCTTGTTTCTACATGAACCTTTATTTCACACCTCTACGCGTCTTTGGTTATGTGTGTTTTGTTGTTCATGTGTCCTCAGAGTTGGACAAACTATCTGCAAGATCCATCAAACATGTTCTACTATAATATTATCATTCCAAATAGGGTATTGATATTATTCTCCAAAGCCTAAAAGGTACTACATGTCTACAAGTGTCAAACTTTTTTTAAGAGACTTATTTCTCTCCTTCTCGCTATAAGATGCTAGTTCTATCCAACAGGTTTTACCTGTCCCATTAGTTGAACCATTCTTACTCCTCATTCATGACATTCCAAATCAAATCACTCCTCAAACTTTCTCTTCTATTCTAAGTCCACCAGAACTACCATCACCCCCTTTGATCACCTAACACTGCAGAACACAAAAGATTGGTTTGACATTACATGGTAAGTCATCTTTTTCAAGTCCCTCACCACCACCTACCCATATCATCACTACTGATAATGAAGATCCAAATTGTCATATCACTCTTTTGAAAAGGTATTTGTTCTACTTGCAATCATTATCTTATTTACATTTTTCTAAGTTATCAAAAGTTGTGTCACTCAGTTCTCTCATTTCTGATTTCTGTCCCTTATAATTATCCCTAAAATGTTAAAAAAAAATACGTTCATCTTGAATGATGACAAACTTGGATGATTGAAATGTAGAGTCTTGACCAAAATCACACATGAGAGTTCGTTCCTTTTTCACCTAAGAAGAAGACAATTGGGTGCAAAAGTGTGTTTAAACTATTAAAGTTGGATTAAATGGTAAAGTTAATCGCCATAAGACAAGATTAGTCGTAAAAGGATAGACATAGATATAAGTAATCAAATCTAGTGCATCACTTCAAATCCAATTTATATATCTTAAGCTTGTTGCATATAATATGTTCCCCCTAGGGAAATGTTGGACTATTGTTTGTACTAATTCATAGACAAGATGATACGGTACCAAGTTAATTCAATATATTGTTTCTTGATTACCAGTGACCTCATGTCTATGTGTCATGCATGGTTTTTTGAAATAATTGTAGTAAAAGTAAAAGAAACAAAAACTTTGGTGTGTTACCTGTAGAATCCTTGGTGTTAGGTGGTGCAACGTCGTCGTTGTAGAATTTGCGCGTTGAATACCTCAATATACAACCAGTGAATAGACTCTTACCCTCATTATTCGGCACACATTCCAGCACTTTCTTCGCCGCTTCCGTCAAGCATATCCCGCACCTCCCTTTGTTCAGCGTCGACCAGCACTGCGCCAGGGCGAAAATCCCCTCCCCTCCGTCCACCGCGAACCCACGCTCCGCCGCCTCCTTCGTCACGTTCGACACTCTCGCCGCCACCCGTCCGGCCCCGTCATTCCCCATAGTCGGGGTTACGCAGATGCCGATGTCACGAGCGGGGTCCACGCTCTCGCGGATGAAGGAGTAGTTGTCGTATCGGAGGAAGCAGCCGTCGAGGTAGATTCTGCCAGCTGTCTTCGGCACGCACCGTGACAGCACCTGCCTCGCTTCGCTGAAGCACGTGTAGCAGTCTGCGGACCTCAGGTCGCGCCGGCATTGGCCCAACGCGTACAACGGAGGCCCAGAACCCAGCAGCGTCTGCGCTCCCCACCCTCGCTCTTTAACCTCAAACGACAACGTGTCCATTATGGCCATGAAATTGGACGCGCTAGTCCCAGGGTTCTCAGAACCCTCGCACGTGAGACCCGTTTCGCGTATACCCGCGCCGGAGCAACCCGCACGTGGGATTAACAACGACGACGACAGCAACATTAGCCAAAACCAGGTAATAAGGTTTTCGGGAACGTTAAAAAGTTGCACCATTGTTTTTTCTTCTAGTTAACGATTGCTCTGTTTTTTCCTTCTGTTTCAAATAGTGAGAATCAAACGACTAATGATATGGTATTTGGCTTTGATGCATGGTTATGATTACTCCTTTGGTTCTTTGTAGACATGTCTTTGTCGTGGGGTTCCGCCGCGGAGGTAGATAGGGAGAGAGTATTCCCGGTCTTGACGTAGATAGTGTTCTTGATTAATTTCCTCAGAGGCATGATCCTTTTAGGTTTTTGTGATTTGCAGCGAGGGAGAAAGATGATATAAGAAGAGAGAAAAAACGTTGCGCATGCGGAGATTGAGATAAACGAAAGGAGAAATGAACTGGCTTCGGTTTTCAGTTTTTCCTTATTTAGGGTTGCATTACGTAGAAAATAGAGTGGAATATCATCATCACCTTCAACATGGTATTGCTGGGTCTTTTCTCTCTCCATTACACATTTTCAAGTTACTCCACCTCAAAACTAGTCGTTACAGACTGTAGTCCACCGATTCAAAGTGCCTCATGTGAAAGTTTTTAGATCATTATTTAAGACAAATATTCATTCATTTGGTTAATAACTTACTAATTTCTAAAAAAATTTGACTGACCTAAAATTTCTTATGTTAGCTATTTCTTTATTTATAAAGCTCAAATTTAAAACATTACATACAAAATCATAATTCAATTCGATGCTGCGCTTTGAAATAGCTTTGAAATATGAGGTTTAGTAGAGGCTCAAATTTATAAAGTTTTATTGTTTGGAAGACTGCTAGGCAAAAGCCTCTTATTATTGACTATTGGATTTAATTTAAAATAAATGAGGTGTTTTTGTTTTATCTGTTATAAAGAGAATTTGTTCTTAGAGATCTATATGCATGGAAAAGTAGTCAAATCCTTCATTTTTCAAGTATTCTGCACTGCATTTTAGCGTGGTGAGAGATGTAATATTTTATTAGAGCATTTACACCACAAAAGTCTCGTGAGAAATTCTCATAGAATTTTATTCTAACAGTTTAATCATAATACATAATCTTTAAATAACCCTTACAAATTTTACTTTAATTATTGAAATCTTATAAGAATGGTGAAACTTCTATTTTTGGACATTTTATTTTTCTTGGTGTTGTGAATATGTGGGTTTTAATATTGAAAAATATTCTCTAACAAGACTTTCTATTATTAGATATTTGTGTTCTAATGAAGGTTTCTTATGAAATCTAATTATAAGTGTGGATAGGCTACTTGAAAACTTTAATAGCATGTATCACAATTTTTTAAATTATATGACAAGTCGTACAATGAGCTATACATGCATCTCTAAAAGAGTGCTAGAGGGAGACTGATCCGAGAAAAAAAAATGTTTCAACAACTCATTTTTGTCGGTTAGTTGAAAACAGAGTGTGTTCAAAGTAACTTACTTACTTTGAATGGTAATGAAATGAGGTATGCATCGTTAATGAACTTTTCAACATATGTATACTTTGAATGGTAATGAAATGAGGTATGCATCGTTAATGAACTTTTCAACATATGTATACTGAGTGTGAAAAGGAATTCTCTCAGGTTAAATTTTGACACATGTCTAGATCTCGCGACATAATTTTCATGTATAGTAGGGTGAATCAGATTCAGAAAGAGAAACTATAGAACCATTAGAAAACTTCAACCAATTGTTTTTTGACGAAGGGGTTCATAGCTATGATGCAAGAATTAATGGTAGTTTGATCCAACAGTGCCAACATTTTAACTCATCTAAAGTCATCGAGGTAATAAGGCATGATGGGATCTTCGATGAATTGCCAATTTGTGATACAATTTACTCTAGTAAATGACTTCATTAGATCAAATGCATAAGAAATGAGAATTGCAAGATGAGGTTTAAATGTCTCGAAAGTCCAAAGTATATATTTCCCAGTAACGAAGTCATGCATTTGCTCTTGAAAGTATACTATATTCAAATTTTGCATCTACCAAAAGTAGAAGATGTAGGACTTCTTTTTAGCAAACTCTGACAACTGTATATAAGATATATGCGACGACGGTAAAATAACTTCTCTTGTCTAGGGGTGGAACTATAGTCGCTATCTGAAGACTATCTACGTCAAGATCGGGAATACTCTACTTAATAATGGTCACTGCCTAGAAATCAAAGAATACGAGGACGAATAAAGCTAAAGTAAATGAACAATAAGGCCAGATAACATTACCCTGCGTCCTGCGCTTCTGAATAATGTTTGAGCAAGCCTTTTTCAAAGGGGAACACGGAATACAAATCAAAACTCACTCTCACTCTCATTGTATGACCACTGTCTTCAGCAAAAAAACAAATGGCATTTACATATGGAACACGTGGCCAAGTTCATGATGATACTCTCACACAAAATATATCATACTTTTGAAATTTGATTGGTCGTCATCCACAATACCACATACGTCAATAGTCCTGTACAACAAGACAAGTTACACATAACCAAAAGAAGATAAACTCCTCTCGAATTACTTAAAAGGGAAAAGAAGAGCAGACTATTCACAAACTCCCTGAAGCTTCTCTAATTGTTTTCACTTCATATCTTAATTTAAAATATTTACATAAAAATAGTAAAAAAATTGACATTATTCTATAAATATTTTAAATAAAGATTTAGCCACTAATATCATAATTGTATGATTGGATATCCTAATACTATAATTGTGAAATTTTAATTCATCAATTAATTCTAATATGTAGTGTAGATAAAGTTTAGAGAACTTAAATTATACTACTTGAGATTCAATTGGAATATAAGAACTAGATCCAAGAGATTAAAAGTGTAATTAATTTTTTTTTTTTGAAAAACAGAGTCTTTAGTGTCAGTACCTGCTAATACTCGATCCAGTGTGTAGGTAGGCCTTGCTCCTGACGGTATGCCAACTGTAAAATTTACAAGAAGAGCATGAAAAACAATGGAAAGCGTTTATTTTTTGATTAATTAGCGAAAATGTTGATAAATGAGGGAACCTGAATCACAATTGGAGGTGGAATTGAAGTCCCCGCACATACAGAGCTGTCTAATCCCATCGGAACCGAACCCACAGGTGCCACCGGTGGCCTCACAGGCGCCACAGAACTCATCATTCCCCTGCACGGAGTACCTCACACGGATCCCATAGGACCACCCGCCTGGGCCATCAACCTTAAGCGGAGCCACGCTATAAGCACTGCTATACCCTTCACACTCAAGCTTCGTCAGGTTAATCTCCCTAATAGCCTGATAGGGAACGGCGCAGCATTCAGGTGGGCCCGACCCAAAGAAGGAGGCCGAGCCCAATCTCTTGTGGCCCATCATCTCCCAGGCGGGGCAGGAGAGGTACTCCTCGCAGCCCATGCCGGAGACGTTGCGGCAGGGGACGTGTTTTCCGGGGAAGCCCTGGAAGAGAGGGGAGCGAGGGGAGCAGGCGATGAGCATGAAGACGTTGTCGGCGGCGGGGTTCATGTAGGGAGCGCGCCAGGGTTCGACAGCGAAGCCGTTGCCTCGGGATCCGAGGACGAGGTTGTGGCAGGTGGACATGTGAGGCTCGTGAAGCGTGAGGGCCTGGTAGGCGTAGTCGATTTCGAGGACCCTGTAGGAGCCGGAGCTGACGTGGAACATGAGGACGTCGTTCATGCAGAAAAGGAGGTCCCGGAAGCCAGGGTGGCCGCAGCCGTATTGCAGTGCGAAGGGGTAGTCTATGGTTATGTTGCCGCAGTATGAACGGCATGTGTTGGGGTGGCACCAACTTAGAGGGGTTAAATATGCTGCCCAGAGAAACCACACTGCAAACACCACTGAACCCATGCTCCTCACTGTTCGCCACTGTCTACTCACTGCACTCATAACTTGCTTCTTCGCTTACTTCATGATTGTTATGAGCAAGCTTTATTCTGGTGGTGAGGAATCTAGGTGAATTGTGTGGGGGTTTTCCTTCGCTTTATGCTGAGGTAGGGGCCATGCTTAATTGTTGTTCTTATTTTAATTGAAGCTTTTCGATTTCTCCTTTGCTTTGTTTTGCTTTCGCTGCTTCCTCAACAATATACTGCTTGCTTTACAATCCAATATCTTTATAAGGTTACTTGTACAACAAACTATACGGAGAGAAGAGAGACAAAAATATGGGTGAACATGCATACTCGTACTAATAAAACAAAGAAGTTGATATGTTTGGGATGGTTGCTAAATAACTCCATCCTTAATTCATCACAGATTTAATCTCCCAACTGCTTCCATGTGTGTTTGTTTGTCTCAAGGTACGTGTAGTCAAATTTTGAGGTCCCAAATTAAAAAAAAAAAAAAAAAAAACATAAATATTTTTTTTTGAAGGTTTAAAAAAAAAATTATAAAAAATATTTTTTTTTTTTTTT
>Ga0123340_1006919_pt1 | contig 10824 bp, 6 predicted proteins | sample SirMexnodulemix_FD_89961 | JGI IMG/M metagenome (GOLD analysis project Ga0123340, IMG submission 89961) | Root nodule microbial communities of legume samples collected from Mexico - Siratro Mexico nodule mix | ecosystem: Host-associated > Plants > Roots > Nodule | place: Mexico: Nepantla... | reverse complement strand
AATTTATATAATGTAACAAAAAAAGTAATGATAATGATGTGATGTAATATAATAGAAAATTTAGAAAACAAAGAAAAATATCAATAATATTATAATATTAATTTTGTAGTTATATTAACTACAAATAAACTGAAGAAATAAAGTTTTTAAATTGAATTGGAAAATAATAGATTAAATTATTCTCAAAATACGTTATTTAGACAAATTATATTTTTAAATTACATAATATGAAATAATATAGAAACAATCATATTCTCTAATTACGTAATTTAAACTAAATATATTTTTAGAATAAAAATATTTTAAAATTATATCATCAATAATAATCATATTCTCGAATATTACATTCCTGAATTATAACTATATCTTCAGAATAGTTACATATCTAAAATAACTTTATTATCAAAATATATAATTTAAAATAAATATATTCATGAAATACACAGTCTAAAATGATCATGTTTTTAAATTATTATGTAATTAGAAATTACATATTCTCAAACCATATTTTCAAATTAAATAATCTAGACTAACTATATTCTTGGAATACGAAATCCAAAACAATTATGATGTGATACATTAATTAAAAGATGCTAAATACGATTTAGCCTGAAAAGTTTGGTGATAGACATGACAGCAATAATGAGAAGGAGAATGATGCCAAAGAAGGAAGCAATTAGGGCAACACCACTTCGGTTGCAGTATGCTTCGAATTTGTCACATATCTTATCCCACTTTGCATCTGAATTCCCATTCCTTCCCACTTCCGCCATGAAAGTTGCTGCACCGTCTCCACTTGCTACTAGAGCCACCGTCATCTTCACCAAAAAATATATCATTGCGTTTAGTCTTCACCAATAAACTACAACTCTTTATATATTTATAACAAGTACAGAATCTTGTATTAGCCATAGATTCTAACTAAATTCTTCATTTAAATGAAAAAAATATGCAAACAAAATTGGAGGTGGCTGATTTGAATGTTAGTATAGTACCACGTCTAAAATTGCAATGAGTCCAAGACGAAGTCCTTTGTAATCATATTGTGGGCCTAATATCTCCACTGCTATCACCACCAAGTTATAGAGACTGACAATTCCATTCACTATCACAAAGAATCTGCCTCACCATAAATAAGACATGTTAAGAAAATTATAAACGGATAAAAGGGAAATTTAAATCATGATTTGTAGAACTGACATGAATGCTGGAGTGTGGAGAAACTTAGCAGTGAGAGTAATTGTTAGTGGGGTTGTGCCAATGGTTGCCACTACCAAGCTTTTGGTTTGTTTGTTGAGTGCCATAATAAGTGTAGCAGATGCTGTGGCCAAAAAGGAGACCACCCTGAGGGACAAATTGATCCATTCTTTCCGCTTGGTATCAGACTCAGTGTTGAAACTAAGGTCAAGTTTTTCTCCATTTTCTGAGGCCATTCTGCGAGTGTTTGGCTGTTATGGGAATGAGAAAATGATTGCTGGTAATGCAAAATGGTGAGTGGTAAGTTAATATAGTTAGGAGAAAGCAAAATTGATGAACCATAAAAATTGTTAAGTCTAAGAAGCCAAATGTGGATTCTATCTATGAATTCTTAAGGTTGTCGAACCAACTAAATTTAGTTGTTAATTGGTGAGAAATATTTGAAGTGGGCTTTATTATTCTCAAATGTAGGTGAAGTCTTTACTTGGCAAGGTGGACCTTGATGAATGCCTTTTTTAGGGGCCTTTTACTACTTGCACCCCACGATTATTACTTGCACCCACGATTATTACTTGTACCTCCGTCTTAACAGCAAAAAGACTAAAATACCTTTCGTTGTTACACTATGTTGTTGTAACCATTGTTGTCCCTGTATCTTCTTCGTTGCACCCACGTTGCTATTGCATCCATGTCCCCACTACACCCCATTGTCGAATGTTGTTCTCCTTCAAGATTCCGACGAGCATGTTGTCGAACTTGTCATTACTGAGTTTGCCAACGAAGTCGACCTTGTCGCTAAGTATCACAACGAAAATGGTGACGTTAACAGGGGAGACGCTAGAGATGGTGAGAAGAGAAAGAGAGTAAAACTTTGAGTTTTGTAGAGATTATACAGTTTCATAGTTTTTTTTATTTTTTTCTTTCAAAAATCCTAATCCATAAATTTGTAATGTTTTTAGATTACTCAATTCAAAAAGGAAAGACAGATGATGTTTATGTAGTGTTCTAGAAAATATTTTTTGTTACAAAAAGCTTGTTTGAAAAAACTATTTTGAAAAGTTTGTTTCAGAAAACATGTCATATGTTTTGAAAAATTTGTTCTAAAAATTAGTTTTGTGTTTTATGTTTTTTTTAAATCTCATTCCAGAAAGCTTCAATGAAATGTTTTTAAAATAGATAACGGGAAAGTTAGATTGAGATATATCACAAAGGGTAACATTATTATTTTAAAAAATATAGAGGTACAACTAATAATTGTGACACTGTAGAAAGCAAAAACCTTTTTAGGGTTATTTATAATCGGACCAAAATGACATGTTACATGAATTTGATCTGGCCCAACTAAAACATAAGATAACTAAAACAAAAATAATTTGGAATATTTTTTTTATGTTGAAAGAAACAAGAATATTAATATTAGAATTCAAAGAATAAATGGCCACTTTTTAATATTGAAAGGAAAAGAAGAGAAGAATGGCTGAGAGAACAAAAGAATGTATATAATAAGAGGTTAAACAGAAATTGGGAATCAGCTATTAAAGGTTAAAAAATAGGTAAGAAAATATTTACCAAAACTGTTATTCTTCTATTATTATCATTATTATTAGAATTTAGAAGTTAATACTATTTGCTTAAAAGAGGATGAAAAGGTAAATTCTTGCACGAGTATCATTTTTCAATCATATATTTTTTATTTATAAATCTCAATATGAACTTTGCAAGTCTATTTCTAATCAAATTAATAAAATGGTTAGATTAGTAATAGATGAACATGCAACATATTAATAAATTATTTTATATTATGACATGTTTAAATTTTTTTGTCTTATATTAAATTTAACATTGAGTGAAAAATGTACGTGGAATAGGTGTTGTTATAATCACAACTCTAAGGTATTTGCTTCAATTAGATTAAAGGTATCTCTCAGGCCTCGAAGACTAAGAAATCATTTAATTTAGTTTCACTCCTCTTTAAGAAATTTAATTATTACCAGATAACTAATAAATAAACATTTTGTTAAGCGATATTTAAAATTTTGTATTTTCAATTAATCAATCTCTATCAGCTTGAGTATTAGTAGTTTATTTAAGGGAATTTTTTCTTCTAATATAAAACCTTAAAGAAATAAATATAAATATTAGCAAAAATTGTGAAATGAGATAAGGTTAAAAAATATAGGGTGACTTTTGGATTGCCGTCAAGAGAAAATCTGCTTCCGCGTTGAGAACAAGTTTAATATATTTCCGTATATATCTCTCTCACACACATATATATTGATAAAGACATATAAAATATATTTTGCATAATTTTGCAAGTATATTTGGAAAAAATAATAGCACCTTATTAGGTAGGTTAATTTTCATTAATTTAATGAAAAATAAGAAGTTATTGATGAAATTAATTTATTTTATTATATTTAAATAAATGTTATATTCATTCGTGAGTATTTAGAAAAGGGTAGACTAATCGTCGCTGAAGAAATTTCCGAAAGTGTGTTTGGGACGAGAAGACGATGAGGAAATATTGGTAACAGAAATTGAAGAGAGAGAGAGAGAGGGTTGGATTGATTTTCTTCTTCCTTTTTTCCAAAGAGAATCTAATCTCAATCCTCAACCTCCTTATTGCGCATATATCTTCAGATTTCTTCATTCCTATTTCAACCTTTTCTCTTCCCTTCACATCCTCGTTTTCTCCGAAACAAAAAAGAAATATATTTGTTTTGTTTTCTTGTTTTTTGTTGTTTGACTTGGTTGTCTGAATCGGTTGTCGGAGAAGGGTCGGGAGACACAGGTATTGTCAGATCCTTTGTTATTCCTATTACTTTTTTTTGGGGGCTGTTTTGTTATGGATATCGGAACATAATTTGTTTTTTATTGTTTTGTTTTGTGCTGTTTAATGTATTCAAAGCTTGAATAATGTTTTTGATTTGGATCAGGCATTCGGGGTCTGGATTCCTGTTTTACTTGCAAAACAAATTAGTGGGGATTTTTGTTGGAATTGTGTGCGACTCGTAGGGGGTTGTGTGGTTTCATTTTGGTTGATTTTGCTGGTGAATGGTCTTTAACTTTGCAGCGATGCAGAGCCAACTTGTGTGCAATGGTTGTAGGAGCCTTCTGCTTTACCCGAGAGGGGCAACCAATGTTTGTTGTGCATTGTGCAACACGATTACCTCTGTTCCTCCACCTGGTAAGCTCATTGGACTTTCTGTTACTGAAATTTTAAGATCGGAGAGCTTGAAAGTTATATTTCGTTGTGTTGCCGGTCTTTGTTAACTATTGTATGAGCTAATTATTCAGTTTGGAACAAATGAGGGACATTAGGCTAGAAATGCTGGATTTAGTATTTGCATGTAATCGACTCCACTGATGCTTATTCTGAGGATCTTTACCGTAATAATGCTTGTGCAGGGATGGAAATGTCTCAACTTTACTGTGGAGGCTGTAGGACGTTGCTAATGTACACTCGTGGAGCTACAAGTGTGAGATGTTCGTGCTGTCACACTGTAAACCTTGTTCCAGGTACTACTTTTAATGTTTCCAGACATTTGATTGAGGGTTGGTGGTTTAATATTGATTTTGGTGGATTGCATGTTAATTAGCTTGGTAAAATGTATATTCTATTTTGTAATTTTGGTGATAATTTGTTGGATTACTTGTTGGTTGAATATGGTTAATACTGAATGGTGTTACCTAATTCTGCTGAAGTGGTCTGCAAGGGGTGCATTAAAGTGAACCTTTTTTATTTCCTGTATATTCTGTGTGTGTATTTTATCTTTATGTTGATTAAAGGAGGTGAATGGGGACTTAATGATGAAATGCTTGATTGTTGGACTTGAGGGCATGGAAGTTTTCCAACTTGATTATTAGAAAGAAGATTTCTCTTTTTGAGGTAGGTCATGTGACCTCAATTCAGTCTTCCTCATCTAGCATTGCCCTGACCTACCTTTCTTTGTTCTAAATTCTTTTAGGATGGAATATGAGATTGAAAAAACCATGTGAGATTCCTTTCACTTGGCATTGCAGATTTTAATAGGTCATCTTGTTTTTTTGAGTTTGTTGTAAAGCTAAAAAAGGACGAAGGCTTAGTCTTGCTGGTTATTGTGGCAAAATGGTTATGGTGATTTCCCTTGGAACTCATCTATCTTTGGTACTGGAAGATTTGTATGGTATTCACAGTAGTGGCTGCCGTTGGCTGGGGTTTGGCCAAAGGTTATGGTGGTTTCCCTTGGAACTCATTCATGCGTGTTCAAGTACTATTCTTCCACCAAAGGCATTTTGATGGTTTAGGCAAAAAGAAATTAAAGTCCAGAGCATAATTTTTTCACACACCTTAAACATTAAAATGACAACTTCTTTATTCTGCTTTGAGATCCGTTTTCACCCAAACTAAACCCTAATTTCACCTCTCACAATTTCTTTGAATCTTCTCCCTTTCTTCCAGAAACTTTGGATTTGAGTACTTTATTTAACTATTTTGGCTTCTTCAAAATATGTGGCAAAGATCCACCATTGGTTTTTTAATCGAGTTTCTGTTATTTCATCTATTCTGAATTCCCGTGTTTTTATCCTGTTATTTACTGCTGGTTTTGGGGTATATATTTGTCATTCTCCACTTGTTTCTGTGACTTTTTTAGATAAAAGTGTATTATATAACACTTATTATCACCATTTAATTGTTATTGGGCCTTGTCTCATTTTACCTGCGCATGTTGTGTGTGTATTATTGAATATAGTTTTAGATGATAGTAGGATCTAACATCTAACATCTATGGTTTTGACAACCTTGATTGATTCTAGGAGCTTTTGACCCTCACCCTGCTTGGTATAACTTTAGGGTTTGAACTCGAAGTATCAATTCCTTAGCCTTTTTTGCAAGGCTAAAATGAAGCTCAACAAGCAGATTTGGTGAAAACAAAATCCAATATATCTACGGCACTGTCATTAAGACCTTGAACTCATTGGGTGTATTGACTGAAATGAGGTTTAGTTTTGCTAAAATGCTTTCCAAATAAGGTGAGAATCAGGCTCCTAAGCCGATGAATGGATGTTGGACAATGGATAGCATGGAGGATGAGCACTAATGAAGTAGAAATGGATAAAAGGATGGGAATAATACATGGCTTTGAAGCCTGAAACAACTTTTTTATGTGAATTTTGAACCTTTTCTTTTAGTGAATTCGTTTTCCAGCTTATCATATAGAAAATAGGTTTCTGTGTCAGAGCCCCCCCTCCCCACCAAAACAAAAAGCAGCCGCCACATTCATCAATTCTTCCTTCATGATCAATCAATGGATATGTTTATTCTTTACATCCATTCTCTGCCCTTTTGTATTGCTTACAGTCTGGAAGAACAATCTTAATCACAATTATCTAAAAACTGACAGTGTAAATAAATGGCAGGCAGGTATATCTATAGTCAGCTACTTGTTAATCCAGCATTCAGTTTTATTTCTTTGTTTAAAAAATTTACACTTTCATAATATTTTTTTCATTTTAAATTCCAATATTAATAATTCTGAACGGCACATTAGTTACTTTCCTTTAGTCCAAGTTTAGTGTCATTTTCATTCTGTCCATTTTTTCTTGGTAACTGTTTGTATTGATGAGTGCAATTCATTTTACTACACTTTACAGCTACCACAAGGACCTCATACATTCATAAAATGTTACTTTGCATGCTACAAGATGGTGGATGCTTAGGCAATATTGCTTTAACTGTTTATGTTTTCTTATTCTAATGTCATTCCAAAGATAAATTCCTTGTTATATTTCAATAACCTATGCTTCTTGTTCAATTAGTTGTTTACTGACTATCCGTTGATGCACTTTGTATCTGGCCTTATACAGCATCTAATCAAGTAGCCCATGTCCATTGTGGGAACTGCCGGACAGCCCTCATGTATCCTTACGGAGCTCCCTCAGTCAAATGTGCTATTTGTCACTACATTACTAATGTAAGTGTAAGTTTTTATTGATAGAATTATGTTAATCTGAGCATCGAATTTTTAGTATAAAATTTGGTGTAGGGCATGCATGTTGCTTGTAGATATTTGTTAGGACTTAAACACTAGAGTAGAGCCCAACCCAAATGACTAGTCCAATAGGTGGGAGGGAGAATCTCAAGTACCACATCAAGTACCTTATCTTACTCAATGTGGTACTCCTAACAATATTCATGTATGACCCATGTTTTCTAACTGGAAAGGCTTTTGTGTTTAGATAATTTGAAGATATTTAGCTATTCTGCTATTTCGAACTGTTACCATATGTGTCCTTGTCATTCTTCAAGAACATGGTCATTCGAGTTATCTCATGTTTTCTTCAGAGATTGGGATCCAGCCTGAAAGATGGGAGCCTATATGCGCCTTACCTCTTGGCTAACTTTCTTGAATTTCAATCAATCTTTGATGCTTATGTAAAGGGTTTATATACTGAATAAATAATTACGAGATTGTCATTCTCCTTCAGACTTTTTAACTTCTGTTTCTTATGTGTGTGTATATTGTTTGTTTAATTCTTTTAGTTGCTTTTTTTTACTGTTTTGTCACTTTTGCTCCTCTTTTCCATCTTTTGTAGACGAACAATGGACGGCTTCCAATCCCTGTCCATAGACCCAATGGGACAACCAATGCTGGAACATTGCCTTCTACTTCAACAGTAAGCTTTTATTCTTATATATGTGTGTCATCATGTGTATTTTTGTCATTATTTTGTTCTGATTATGTCATTAATTTTCAACCTGCAGTCAATGCCTCAATCTCAAACTCAAACAGTAGTAGTAGAAAATCCAATGTCTGTGGATTCAAGTGGGAAATTGGTAACTGTTATTGCCTTTAATTTTTAATCAGGACATGGTTTTCTTTCTGCATATATAATTCTTAATCTTTCTTTCTGTCGTAGGTGAGCAATGTTGTTGTTGGCGTCACAACAGATAAGAAATAGCAGCATCACACATACGAGGTACAGTACATGTCACGAGGCATCACCACAGTTACTGTCACATTAAGATATTGTTTGTGTATATGAATATATATATGATGTTGCAGCCTGCAATGGTTCAATTGAAATCAATATTTTTCCGATCCAAGAGTATATGTATGTATGACTATATGAAGCGGACAGGTTGTGAAAGGGCATAAAAACCTGTTTTGTGTGATTACCAGAGCCTGCTTTGTTGTTTCCTTGGTATACTCAATTTCCAAATCAATTAGTTCATTCAGATTATATGTTGACTTTCAAATCCTAGACTAGTCAATGCTATCATTTCTTTTATGGCTTGTGAAGCTTCTGCTTTTCTTGCTGACATGTGTTGAAATATTTGTTGATGTGTTGTGCAAGCATTGCTTGATAAAATTATTGATATGATAGATTTTTACTCGTCATTTTGAGAAAAAGAAATCGGATAATACCCAGATATAGAAATTATCTTTATTTGACTTTTAGGTAAAAAAGCTGTTGAAAAACATTTGCAGGAAAATGTTTAACGTTTTTGCCATTACTTGTGCTCAAATCCTACCCCTTGACTGACATTTCTTTTTCAAAATAATTTTTAATTACCTGAAAATAAACAAAAAAATCAAGTTAAAATGAAAGTCAGTTTGGTAGAATCACGTTAATGATACTTCATAGGTATTGATTTTTCTTTGAATTTGTGTTTCAATCAACACATACAAAATCGATAATGCATAGTTATATGAGAAATTTGATCAATTTTTGAAGATTGTATACTGTTAATCGTTAATTTGAATGTTCATGAAATGTCAGGGTATGTAGTTGCTTATTTCGTCGACTATCTAAGATAACTTAGGCTCTTTGCTCCCGTTTTTACATGAAAAAAAAAAAAAAAAACTATTCGTTAATAAGTGAAATTATTATCTGTTTGGATTAATACATTTTATCCTTGTGAAATTTTTCACATTCTTAACTTACTTTCAATTTTATTGCTTCGTCAATTTTTTTTCTAAAGCTTAGTTATAGAATCATAACCGCTAAAAAGTAATTTTTGTTTTCGTGAGATGATAATAAGTGGCACTTTTGTGTTTCTAGAATGTATAGATTAGTTTAGATATAATTAATCAAAGAACAGTTAATACTTATTATATTCTAACGCAAGGCAATGACAAACTTATACCTTTTTTTTTACTCCAAATGTGTGGTTTAGATAACGATAAAGGGGAAATTTCTAATCATGGACATTAAAAAGTTAAATCAATAACGAATAGGATTTTCCATTATGCAAAGTTCATTCTTACTTATTGTCTCTGAGTTTTTGGCACTCACATGTGTCGGTAATTTTCCTTCCCATATCCGTAATTTTTAAAATGACCATTTTAATTTTTATATAGGTGATTTTTGGATTATTTATTTTGAAAATATTTTAGAATAAGCTTTCTAAAATTTTCAAAACATAATTTCTAAAAATAAAAATTGAGACAAAATTCTAAAACAACATTTCTGAAATATTTTGGAATAAGAGTTTTAGAACAAAATTTTCACTTATAAAACGTATGAGATGCGTTTTAAAATAGAATTTCGAGAACAAGTTTCTCATAACATTAAAAGAATGCAACAGTGATGAAAAACAAATTTGTAATTGGAGGTGTAGTGGCAGCAGAAACGACAGTGATGTTAGTAACAGCAGAGGGATGCAGAAGGAATATTTTAGTCTTTTTCTTGTAGGACGAGGGTGCAGTTAGTAATTAAGGGGTGCAGAAAACAATAGTTATATTAAATGGATCAAATAGGATGATATTAGACTTACAAGTACACTAAATCTCAAATCTACAAGAAGAAGAAACTCATTATATCTTAAAATAAAGAGACGTCTAACAATATATTACTATCAAGCTGTAATTTAGTTTCATTAAATCATATCTCTTAAGCACTTTATTCTTTTTTTTTTGCTTCACAAGCTTTTTGTTACCTCTTTTCCAATTGTTGTGTTGCTCCACTGAAGAACACAACCAGATTATAATCTCCAAGGGCCAAAGAAAAAACCGTTTTCGACAAAGGGATGGGAGCAGCTTTACGACAATCCACTTTTGCAGGTAGTGGAGCAGAGTCCTGGGTCTCGGGAGAGATTGCCTTGTGTGTACGAAGATTTTTTTTGGGAGAGAAAGAATCAGAAGATTCTGGAATTATGTGTATGAGATATAGGAAAATGAATCGTTGGCTCATTATATTGAAACACAGCAGTTTTGTGTGTTTTGTGAAAGAACTTATGAGAGAGGAGTAACATTACTTTTCTTTAAGTGTGGAAAGATAGTGAAGAAGGAGGGAACGTTGGGATGTTTTCGTGTGTACGAGAGATTATGAAAGAGTGAGAGAGTATGGATCAGAAAAGTGCCAACAAAAAAAATGAGTAGAAAAGTGCCAAAAAAAATGAGTGGGGCTACCAGGATTTATGTGTGTGAGAGAGTGAATTGGTGCATGTAACTTTTCTACTAGAGAGAACATGAGTTTTTTTTTTTTTACATAACATCTTTAAATTCTATTTTTTCATTTTCTTTTTTTATATATTAAAAATTCAATAAAAATGAAACTTTACATTAAAAACAAATGAAAATTCATTTTTTTTTAAAATAAAGAAAATGAAAACCTAAATCATTTTCTTATATATTTTTTATT
>Ga0123340_1006916_pt1 | contig 10826 bp, 8 predicted proteins | sample SirMexnodulemix_FD_89961 | JGI IMG/M metagenome (GOLD analysis project Ga0123340, IMG submission 89961) | Root nodule microbial communities of legume samples collected from Mexico - Siratro Mexico nodule mix | ecosystem: Host-associated > Plants > Roots > Nodule | place: Mexico: Nepantla... | reverse complement strand
GCTTAGTAAATTGTGTTTTTCGTTTTCCCATTTGATGTAATTAATTAGTCATCTATAAGTGTGCCAAAAAGCTGCTGCTGCATTAAATTTGGAGGCTTCTAGGCTATTGAAGAGTTAGGTTAGCTTTTAGAAGCTCAAAGGTCTACTTAAGTCAGAAAACACATGTAAACAACAACTTTGAATTTGAAATACGAATTTGATTATGAAAATTTCAGAAGTGAGGGGTAATCTCTTGAGTTCTTCATTAGACTTGCTACTTATCAAGGGCTGATGATACTTGTGGCATTTTTCATACTTTAGGGTCTTTGTTGCGTTTCTTTTCCGTAAGACAAGGGTTCTGAGTAGATCATCCTAAATCCGAATACTTAGAGATCTTGAGGTATTCAACTACTGTTTGTTGTGGGTTCTGGGGATTATTCCTAACCGGGTTCACATCATTTGGTAATCAAAGCTTCGTTCTTAGTAGTCAGGTTATATCTTCTTCTGTTTTACTAGTTATCTTCCATTTTCATTCATATATGGCTTTCTATGGGCACTTTAATTTTTATTCTCACGTATTCTAGCCTTTCCCAAAGTGCATTAGCTTCATCTACTGACACCAATGTACCTATAGGTGTCACTATTTCGAAAAACATTGCTCATTCCATAACTGCAATGGCAACCCTCAACAATTTACCCATACCTATTTGTTCCCCATATATTTTGTAGTTCACCAAGGGACAATAGACTCAGAAATGTTTTCAAGACATTCTTTATCATCTTGAATAGTTTTACCTACATCATCCCCTTCTTAGCTTGTAATCAAAACTATATTGTCCCTCACATACCATACCCTTGGTTTTCCTGTACCACCATTGATCATCTCATCCCCTATTGCTTCCAAGTTTGCTTACTATGCCACTGTTCCTATATATCTCTCATTTAGCCACTATAGGTTGGTTCCTTTTAACTAAAATTCCATACCATTTCATGCCTTTTTCACTATTTTCCTTTAGCAGCTTAGCTAAAGCAGCTTATGCATATGTTAGCTAAAGTATTTTCTTCCTCTAATAGGGTTTAATCAATGTTTTCTTACATTATTTTTCACTGGAGTCCTCCCACTAGTAGCCCTCTAATCTTGGTTTATGCTAAATCTTGACTTATTAGCATGTAGTTTAGTAGCTCCAATTCAGATTATGTCCAATTCTTTGGCTGAGTGTCCAACATTCTTTACATCATAAAATTTTACGAACCCATACCTACTTCCTATTTATCCACTTTCCTAGAGATGAAGACCTCATTCAGTCTTCCCTATTTGTGTTATATCTTCCAGATGTCATGCTTCAAAATTGTTTGGAAAGTTAGAGAATAAACAGGTTGTGACGTTCCTTCCGAACCCACCTCAATAGGTTTGTATAACTTGATGTTAACAATACAAAGAATTATAATGAGTTGAATTCAAGGATAGAGTTCTAGAAAAAGTTGACATTAAAGACTACATTTGTCGCAATCGGGATCACGACGGGGCGATAAAAAATTTTAATTTTAAAAAATATTTAGATTGAGATTGGAGTCGCTACCATAGAAAAACCAAAAATAAAAATGTCTACGAACCAAATTCAAGATTCAGGAGTCGGTTACGTGTGAAGAAGGTATTAGCACCCCGCAATGCCCGTCCTAAGACGATACCTTTAATCAAATGAGTATAAATAAGTGTAGTTTTACAAAATGTCATTTTTCCCAAATAATAACAATAATAATGTGAATAAAGACAAATAAAATAACAAAACAAACAAATATAAAAAAAAATAGACAAGAAAAAGAAAGCATGCTAATAAACATAATACAAATAAATAACAATTAGACAAATAAAAATAATAAGCAAAAATAAGACAAATAAACATATTTTTTTTTATTTTTTGGGTTTGACAAGGATTGACCTTGGTCCTATGTATCTCCATCCGTGATAGAAAGTCAGGGTTCACGTAGTTCTAATTTTGAAATTGATTTGTTATGATTGTTGGTATTTATTTTTTATTTTTTTGAAAATTTCATTTAATATTCTTTTTAAAAGAAAGTTTTATATTTTTTTTATTGTTAAAATTTTAGATTATTGAGAATGTTTCACATATTTTATTTTTTCTAAAAAGTAAATATTTTTACTATTTTTGAAAATGTTTTATTTTAATTATTTTAAAAACTATTTTAAATCTAATATTTTGAGTTTTGAAAGTTTATGTTTTTTATTTTTAAAAGCTGATTTCTTTACTCTTTTTATTTTGGAAACTTTTTTATATACTTTTAATTTCAAAATTTTAATATTTTATTAACTTTTGGGGAATATTTTATAGACTTTTTCGAAAATGATATACTTTATTTATTTTTGGGAAACATTTATTATTTTTTATTAAAAATTTAGAAATGTTTTATATATTTTTTATCTTCAAAAATTTACTTGAAATAGAACATTATTTATTGATTTGGTAAGAAAAAAAAGTAATAATGATGATAATAAATATAAAAATAAAAATGGTTTAGGGTCTCGTTTAAGTACTCTGATGTTCTTGCTTTCATGATCTACTGAGATTTAGGTTTCTTTTTTTTGGTCCGTTGAGACCGTGTGTAAGAAAAAATAAACAACGGGAAGTGCTTAGAGCAGCATCCAGTATATAAGACGTGCTTAGAGCAGCATCTCCGGATAGCAAAAATAAATATGAGACATGCTTAGTGCAACATCTCTGGTATAACAAAAAAAACAAATTAATGAAAATTTATTTACAAGCAATAAAAAATACTAATATTCATGATATTGAAATTTCAACAAGTCAAAACAAACAAAATAAGAACAAACATAATACGAACAAATAGAACAATCACATGAGGCTAAGTGATCAAGACATACCAGTTGAAGATTAGCTTTAACAAAATTCACCTCCTTCTTCTTATTCCAAACCTCTTGATCTTCACTAATTTTTTCTATGTGTAATTCTAGTGCTCTCTAAAAAAAATGTCTTTTCTTTTATAAAATTTATTCAAACACCTCAATTGATCTACTAGATCAATTTAATGAATTTGCCTCCTAATTTCAGTTTCATGTTATAGAATAAATCAGAATCAATCAGAGTTATTTGCAATTAAGTAGAATAACTATCCATTATTAGCATTATTTGCAATTAAGCAGAATAATATCCAATTAGTATCAGATTTCCCCAGCCAATCTGTTCAAATTTCTATTAATTATTAATTTTTTAAAATTTAGAATTAATTTGCGTGCACTAAAAATGGGTGTCTGAAAAGACAGTCAGATTATTTAGCAAAGAAAGAAAGTGTGACGTGACAACACTTTAATAAGAAGAGATGCAAAATATTAATTTTATTTTCATTTTTTAACACACTTTTAATGTGTCGGACCTAAGCAAACTAATTTACTTTATTTTTTTCAAACTAAACACTTTATTAATTTGAGCTTTATTCAAAGACAATTTATTTCTTAATGGGTTGGACTTTCTTTAGATTTTTATTCTTTTCTTTTTTTTTTATTTTCTGCAGCTATTTTAAAACAAAACCCAACACACATTTTCTTTGCTTTTTTTTATTATTTTATTAAGAGCAACCTAAAAAAATAAAAGGAACCAACAAATAAAATGAGCATAACAGATCAAAAAGAAAATGCACAAAATATTAGACAATCAACATTTAATTGAAAATCATCAACATTTAATCACTATTAAGCATAATCATTCGTAATTAATCAAAATAATAGTGAGATCAACTATTCAAATTTCTAACCTTTTTATAATTTTTTAATTTATTTTCAATTAATTTTCATGTCATTAATGGGCATCAGAAAAGGCAGGCAGAAAGAGAGAGACAATGTGACATGACAATACTTTAATGACAATTTTATTTTTATTAATACTTTTTTAGACACATTTTAATTGGATTGGGCTTGATCAAACTCTTTCTCATTTTTGCAAATTTTATTTTAAAAATTTATTCATAAATTAAAACTAAAACCCTCTTTTTATTTATTTATTTAAATGACAAAGTATGATAAAAATTACATTTTTATTTTAAATTTATATATTTTTTATATTTTGAAATAATTTTATTTGCCTAGACGAAATTGGGTGTTGACAGCTACCCCTCCTTACTTAAATTTTACTAAATGATCTGAACTTTTGAAGTTCATATTATATAAGTAAAAGATAAGTAAGAAAAAAAAACACTAATTTCGTTTGAATTTGAAAATGAAGACAAATAAAATAAATGCATAGATAGAGGCTGAAACCTTGTACCAAGACGAGAGGGTCACGTACCTTAAATTGACCTTGTACTACGACAAGAGGGTTGTAAATTTTGAATTGAACAGACCTTGTACTGAGACGAGAGGGTCATTGTTCCTTAAACTGACCTTGTACTGAGACGAGAGGGTCGTTGTCCTTCATTTTGACCTTGTTCCGAGATGAGAGGGTCATAAATCTTGAATTGACCTTGTACTGAGACGAGAGGGTCGTTCCTAAAAATGTGAAATTGAGATCCTGACCATGTCTAAGATTATATATCATTTACATGAAATCAATACCCTGACAATGTCTGGAGAGATTGAGTAGACGAACACGATAAGAATTTTAAAATAAATAGTTGAAACCTTAACAATGTGCAGAGGTTACAATTGAAGAGTGAGACTGAGATCCTAACCGTGTCTAAAATCCCACATCAACATTTGAAATCAAATCTCTAGACAATGTCGTTGAGATTGTACAACCATGTTGTAGGAGTAATATGTAGACGAACATCGTGTGAATGTTCAAAATAAAGAGTCGAAACCATAACAATGTTGGAAGGTTGCAACTGAAGAGTGTGACCGAGATCATGACCATATCTAAAATCGTACATCATCTCTTGAAATCAAATTTCTGGATAGTGTCACTGAGATTGTGCAACTGTGTTGTAGAAGTAATATGTAGACGAACACCGTGTGAACGCTCAAAATAAAAAGTCAAAACCTTAACAGTGTTGGAAGGTTACAACTGAAGAGTGAGACCAAGATCCTGACCGTGTCTAAAATCGGGCATCATCACTTGAAATCAAATCTTTGAACGGTGTCACTGAGATTGTACAACCGTGTTGTAGAAGTATGTAGACAAAGCTCAAAATAAATAGTCGAAACCTTAATAGTGATGGAAGGTTGCAATTGAAGAGTGAGACGGAGATCCTAACCATGTCTAAAATCGCATATCATCACTTGAAATCAAATCTCTGGACAGTGTCTCTGAGATTGTACAACAGTGTTGCAATATGTGGAGATACGACATTAAGTGTTTTCTTCTGGTAAAGATACGACATTGAGTCCTTTCTCTAATAGGGTACAACATTGAGTCTTTTCCCTAAAAATATTTTTTGTTAATTTACATGAAGTTTAATTTTTCCTTGTTAAAAGATGTATGTTGGATGCATGACAATGCATGATTTTTTTTTTGTTTTGTTTCTTTTTTAAGAATGCATTTATGAATGAATCAAACTTTGTGAACTTTTTGAATGAAAAGTGCAAGCTTGAATGCCTGAAATCTGCTTGAATGTGAATTTTTGATTTTTTTTCTTTTTGAAGAATGCATGTGTATGCATGAAACTTTGCTTGAATGTGGATTTTGAAAATGCATGTTTGAATGCATGAAATTTGAGTTTTTGTTATTTTTTTGAATGATTCATTTATGAATGCACAAATTTCTTGATTGAATATGAAATTTAATTTGAATGAAATTGCATGTTTGAATGCATGAAATTTTGTTGAATATGAATTTTACTTTGAATGAAAATACATGAAATTTGATTTTTTTTGTTCCTTTTTGAATGATGCATGCATGAAATTTTGTTTTTGATTTTCTTGAATGATAATGTATATATGATGAATATTTCAAATATGAACAAATGATTTTTTCATGATTTTTCAATATATACAAAAGATTTTCTTGTTTTTTTTTCAAAAATATGTACTGTGTAGAACTAGAAATTCTTGGTAATCATTGAATTCACTAGATATCAATTTTCCTTTTATAAGAAAATCCAGAGTCATTTGAAGCTAATGTCAACATGGTGTAGCCATCAACTTTTCTTTTGGAAACACCGCTTAGATGCACGCTTGAACCTATAGGTAAAGGATAAGTGTTTAGGAAGTTTGAGGCATTTGAAAGATATTGGGGGTACAAATCTTTCTATAGGATTACCCCAATTTTGGTGCGTTGGGCTGGCTATGTGAGCTTTAAGCTTAGAAGGTATGAATAACTTGGTTCGAAAGAAAATAAGGATAGTGTAAAAGGTTGGTCCTGAAAGGAAGACAATTCATGCAAATTACCCCAATTTGTATGTATATGGAGAATGAAGGATTTCCTATTTTTGTGAGGTAAGAATGGGGTAGCAAGGGTATGAAAGAAACTAGATTGCCCCAGTTGGTATGTACAAGGGTAAAAATGAGATATGTATGAAGGATTGGCTATTTCTTTGGGGTAGCAAAGGTATGAAAGAAACCGAATTGCCCCAGCTTATATATATGTGAAGAATGGTTTGGGTATCATATTTCCTCATTATTATTTCAGTTGACCTTTTAATAAGTAACTCCCTTATAACAGAGACATTCTAATAAGCATTTTCCTTTTTTCCTTTTTTTCGTTTTTTATTTTTTTTGACACGTATTATCAATCACGTCCTCTTGTTACAAAGTTAAACTTTGTGAAAATCATAGGCAATCATTCATCAATCACTATGGACTTTATTGTGCTTGTAACGTGGCTAGGGTTACAAGGTTATGAAGAAAAGGATATAAAGGCTCAAATTTATTTTGTTATAGGTTACATATTTTGAAACAAGAACCATCAGTCAAATAATGTGTACAATGAAGGTTTCTTCTATGAGATATCCTTTTCCTTTCTTGATTTCTCTATTTTTTTTTTTACACACTTCTTTTTTCTTTTTTTCTTTCTTTTTTTCTTTTTTTTTTTCAATCTTGAGAAGCTTTTGATGCACTTCTTCTTTGAAGAATGTTCTCCATTAGAAACTTAGGAATTTTTGATAATGCTCATTTCTTGATGAATTAGGAGTTTTGACATATAAAATTGTTTATGAACTTCTTCTATTGAGACCTTAGGCTAAGTTTCAACATTGATGATCTATATTTAAAGTATTTTGAAAGAAATATTTATTTTTGACTCAAAGGGGGTGCAAAGGATTTGTAAAAGTGTTTAAGATGAAGAAACATGACCATATATCATTTCGAATTATGATTGCCTAATTTTAAAAAAGATTAACAATGAAATAAAATTTAATGGCTTCCAACGCGTGCCATTTTATTTTTCTATCTCTTTTTTTTGTGTCCTATCTTTTGCTTAGATCGCCCTTGCGGGTTTTCAATCTAACGAACTTTTATTTTATTTTTAGTTTTTTTGAATGTAATAGAGATAGGAGATTAATCATTTAGCTAACCAACAAGATCATGACGTTTCTGTCCCAGTGTACCAATTTTTAGGCAATGATAACCATTAGGGGTAATCCTTTCATTTGGAGATTTAGGAAATATTGGAAAATTTGGGAAGCTTGGTAATTTTAGGAAGCTCAGAAATTTTGGGAAGGCCAAAAGGTAACAAGCACCATGAATGCGAATGTTTCATTAGAAAAGCCAATTTTTACCTTTATTAAACACTTCACTTGAATAATCCCCATTTTATTATTGTGAATTCAACAATTCATGAACAAATGATTCATCACATATTTTTTAAAAATTATGCAAACTTTTCCTTTTTTTTTATTCAATGCTTTTTTCGCAAGACTTCGGTAAGACCTGTGCTAAATAGCAACCAGTACGGACTTGTGGATGAACACATAACATTTCTTTTATTGTAAGAATGCCAACAAAGATATAGAATTAAAGCAAATTTATAATTTGAACAAAATAAACATGAACTTCACCAAGTCTATATCATGCGTCCCTTTGTCAAGTACCAAGGCTCTTCTGACTTGAATTATTTTCTCTTCCAATGATGTAATCACTTTTTCTCTTTTTCTCAACATAGCGATTGTTGGGATCTATCCGGAAAGGAGATTTCCTTCACCATTAGGCATTTGTTCTGAGAAACTCAAACATCCTGCGACTAGTAGCGATTGCACTTTGCGTTTAAATTCCAAACACCTTTCTATAGAATGTCCAAATATCCCATTATGATAGTCACATTTAGTGCCTGGATCATAATTTTTAGGGTTAGGTGTTTGTAACGGATGCAAAGGGTAGATTGCCACTAGTTTATCATTGAGAAGTCGTGGTAGTAGTTTTGACTCAGACCTTGATTAGGTTTCATCTCCCTCTTTCGATCTTGTTGATAAAGATTATTTGGCACAAGCAAAACATGACTACCGTAGATAGATGCTCCCTAAACTTCTCCCTACTTTTTTTCATAATTGAACCCATATCCTTCGGGATTAGCGATCGTGGACGAGCCATGTGCAATTTTGCCAGTTTTCAACCCAAATTCAATTCTTTCGCCAATAATGACAATGTCAGCAAAGTTAGAAGAAATATTTCCCACCATATGTTCATAGAAAGGAGATTATAAAGTACCCATAAACATAGTCACCATTTCCTTGTCATGCAAGGGGGGTTCTACTTGAGCAGCCAATTCTCTCAATCTCTGGGCATACTCTTTAAAAGTCTCATTACCCTTCTTTGACATATTTTGAAGTTGTAGTCTATCAGGAGTCATATCAACATTATAATTGTATTGCTTCAAGAAAGCATCCACTAAGTCATTCCATGATCTGATTCGAGCTGGCTCCAGACGCATATACCAGCTTAGAGGAGTGCCTGCTAAGCTGTCTTAGAAGAACTGTATCAACAATTTTTCATCACCAGCATACGCTGCCATCTTTCTACAATACATAGTTAAATGATTCCAAGGACAAGAAGCTTCTTTGTACTTCTTAAATTCAGGTAGCTTGAACTTGGGAGGAATTACAAGATCAGATACTAAGCATAAACCGATAACATCCCCAAATCCAAAACTACCACCTCCTTCAATAGCCCTAATCCTTTCCTCTAGAAACTCTAAATTGTTCTTGGCTTCTTCCGCATCATGGGATATTCCTTGCAAAACACGGGGTTGAACAATGGGTTGTGTAGCTGTAGGAACTATAGTATTGTCAACATTTGTCCAATTATGCCAGCATTTGGTTGCATATGAACTGATTCAGGATGATTTGCAAGTGTCCCTAAAGGATTCGCTGAAATAAGTGGTGGTTGTTGTTCATGCTCTGGTTAACCCTCATAAGGTGGAGTATAATTTGGAGGAATGCCATATGGAGACCATCCAGTATGATCAAGTCTAAGTACCAGGATCATTCCAATTTGATACACCACAGGATTGGAAGAGGTTGCTACTTCATTTCTGACCATTGGACTTTCCTTAGTGCTCTTCATGACAGCTAAGACCTCAAGTATCTGAGCCATTTGATCTTTCATTTGATCTCTCAGTTGGTTGACATCAATTTTCACAGATTGCACTGCTTTAGCCAAGTTTTCCATCCTTTTGTGATTTGCACGAGTTCCGTACGGGTGTTGCGAAATTTTAGCCATTATTACGTTTTTTCAGTTGTTTTTATTTACAAAAGAGTTAGAAAAATATTGCAAAAGTATGAAGTGCAAAAATATTTTTGCCAAAATTATTTTATTTTTATTTTTTGAAAAGAGGAATTTATGAATGCATGAAATATTTGGGAATGCATATATGATGTTTGTTTGTTTTTTGTTTTTTTATTAGAAAACGCAATTATGAATGCATTAGATTTTTGGGAATGCATATATGATACATGTTTGAAAGTTTTTTTTTTTTTTTTTTTTGAGATGGTATGAAATTCTTCTATTTTTTTTAATGAAATTCATATTTTTGAAAATGTATGAATGCCATGAGACTAAATTTTTGTTATTTTTGATATCAACATTTTTAAAAGAAATGCATAACTGCAATGAGAGTACGTGAACATATGCATGAAATTTTGTTTGAGAATTCTTATAAAGATGCATAAATGAATGCATGATGAAGATGCATAATTCATTGTGTTTCTTGAATGCATGATGCATATATGAAATCTATTTTTTATTGAATGAATAAGGAAATGAATTCTATATATTTTTTGTTTCTTTGTTTATTTGAATAAGATTTTGAAAATGCATAAATGCATGGGATGAATGCATTCTATTTGAAACTGATATATTTTTTTTTTAAATACATGTATGCTATTTATATGAGAGTACATGAATGATACATGAAACCTTAGATAAAAATAGATTCCATGAGATGTGTATGAAAGTATGAATTCTTAGGTGAATGAATGAATGAATCCCATATTTCTTTTATGATTTTTTTTTAAATATATGAATTTGTAAATGATAATGTATGCATAAATGAATGGATGCAATCTCCTTTCGTATTATTTTTTAATCTTGAAAAAAAATGAATGTATGAATGAAATTATTTTAAAATTTATTATTATTATTATTATTATTATTTTGCAATATCATGCGGATGTATTGATGAATCAAATTTTATTTCAAATTTTTTAACGTCATATGAATGGATGCATGACCACATTTCGTTGATTTTTTTCAAAAAGGCAATATGTAATGCATATGAAAAAAATGAGATTAACTTTTTTTTATGTATAATGTTTTTTTTATTTTTCAAATTCTAGAAAGGTTGTAATGCATGTTAGAAAAAAATGTTTAATTCCTTTCATTTTTTATTTCCCAAAAATCATCTTTTAGAAAAAAAAATGCAATACAAGAATGTTTAATGTTTTTTTTT
>Ga0123340_1006912_pt1 | contig 10827 bp, 4 predicted proteins | sample SirMexnodulemix_FD_89961 | JGI IMG/M metagenome (GOLD analysis project Ga0123340, IMG submission 89961) | Root nodule microbial communities of legume samples collected from Mexico - Siratro Mexico nodule mix | ecosystem: Host-associated > Plants > Roots > Nodule | place: Mexico: Nepantla... | reverse complement strand
ATATCATATCATGATTAATAAGCAAACTATATTTAAAATTTCAAAATATATATTAATTAAATAAATAAACATAAGATATAAATATAAAATATTCATTACATTTAAAAATACAAAAAAAAATATACAACAACAACCTATAATAGAGCTACAACAACAATATGCCTCCATCACAATACAAACTGACACTACAAGAAGGCTAATATATACTAAACCTTCTGATAGAAATTGACTTTAGAACTACTCTAATGTGTTACATAATTCACCATACAAGTAATCCTATTCTACACTATAAAACCATCTTTCATGTAGTCTTTTGTATGATATCCAAATGTGCCATGTGTAAGACATCTAAAGGGGAAACACCAATACCATTTGTCAACACTCAATGATAAAATAAAAATATTTTATTTTTTGGTTTAAATTTTCAAATAAAAATTGGAAAAGAAAAAAGAAAAGAGATAAATAAATAAATAAAAATTAGAAAATGATAAAAAAATAAATAAAAAGAAAAATAAAATAAAATAATTATAATAATAAGAGAATAATAATAAAAAAATGTAAGACAATAATAATAAATGGAGAAGGAGAAACCAAAAAGAGAGGGAAAAATTTGAAAGAGATAGTGCTGCAAAAAGAAAGGGAGAACAAAAATTTAAATGCAATGACAAATGGTAGACACACATTGGCTGAAGGCACTATTCATGCTTCTCACACATGCATGCATAAGGAGTAGTTCTAGGAGCAATAGTTAGCAGGTCATTTAGAATGATTTTGGTGCCTAAACACACTACACTGACTCTTTATGGGCTTGGGCCGCCGAAGGATGATCGGCAAACTACCGGTGACCGGTTCTCACGTTCAAAAATTGGCTATATAAGGGGCTCACGTGTTGTACCTCACACATTCATTTTGCGATTTGCTTGCATCTCTGAATTCCTAGGGCATTAGAGAGTCAGAGAGAGAGAGAGCAATGGGAAGAGAGAAAGAGTGCTTGAAACGTCGGAAAACACCAAACCGAAAAACACTCGAGTCTCGCCGGAGTAGTGGCGGACCTTCAACAAAGCTTGGTTTTTGTACTTTAAGAGGTGCGTATCTTCATTCTCGTTTCATTTCCATATCATTTGTGATTTGTCTCTTCCTGTAAACACCTTATTTTGCATCATCAAAGCTTATTTTGTTCTCCATGTATGATGCATATCTTTGCCTGCGAATCATTGCACGAGCATGAGAAGAAGGTGACTAACCTTTCCCAACCTCTGGACTAGCAATTTGAGATCGCCAGAAAATCGCTCCGGCGAGGCTGCATTTTTTCATTTTTCTTCTTCATCTTACATTTAAATAACTCCAAATCACTTGATGCACCTTGTAGGAGTATGAATAAATGAAAATATAGAGGTTTAATGTGTAGATCAATTGAAACCAAATTTAAAGTGTTCTTGTGCATGAGATGTGTGAATGAGTGAGAGAGAAAGTGAGCATATGTTGTTTCTGTGCCTGTACATGACTCTTGTGCATAGCCTAAGATTTGTACATGATGATTCAATGAAAATATAACCATCACAGTAAACCAAACACGTAAAATCGATTTTAAAAATTAATAAACTCATTGAGGCATTTTGTCGAGCACCTAGTGTGCTTGACTTTGTCCAGTGACTCAACTTTGGAGTGAATTTGTGAGCATTTGGTGAACCTGTGAGAGTGGTGGAGGAGTGTGTTGGAAAGATCTCTTAGATATCTTTTCAATGACATATTACATGACCATTTATGATAACCATAAGTGCTCCAAATCTAACCCCTAAATTCGGGTTTCACCATTAATCTTATTTCTTGGCACATAAAATAACATAAGTGGAGCATGGACACTACTTTGAGGCTTTTGTTCTCAAAATCCTTGAATCTTTAGACCTCGTGTGAGGGTGCGTTGAAAAGAGCTTGTGGAGCTCTTCAAAGTGGTATATAACTTCGCCATTTATGATAGCTTTAAATCCCTTAAAACTAGCCCCGAAAATCAGGTCTCACCACTATTTTCTAGTGATCTGGTATAGGCAGGGTGCAAGTTGGTAACTAGAACAACTTTGGAGCACTCGTTCTCGACATCCATAAACCTTTAGGAGATGTGTGAGTATGTATTGGAAAGAGCTCATGGAGCGCTTTACAACGATATATGGCAAGGCCATTTATGACACCATTAAGACTCTCAAAATCAACTCCGAAAATCGGGTTTCACCACTGGATTCTTTGTGCCCAATGTTGAAATGCGCAAGTTGGCCACTGGACCAACTTTGAGGATTTATTTCTCAAGTTCCTTTAACTTGTAAGAGCTGTGTGAGCATGCGTTGGAAAGAGCTCTTGGAGCTCTTTAATTTGGTATATGGCTCGTTCATTCATGTGTCCATTTGATACCTCAAATTTCCCTCCATAGTTTGGGTTTTATCATTTTATGCAGCCCCCACATGCTGAATTTTCCAAGTCCCAAACCCTTTGCTTTTGACTCATAAGGCTTGCTTGAGTTAGATGAACCTTCTAGTTGTACGAACACTGCCCAAAGGATGCGTTTGATCTAGCTCATAGCTTGCATCTTGAACAAACCTTCCTCTTTTGGCTTCCCTTTTGCTTTAGTCCAATATAGGTGCAAACTTAATCCATTGACGTGATAGCCCTTGGCACGTATGCTGTCTCTTTAGGGTTCACCTACAGTGGTTAAGAATAAAACTCTCTCTTTCTCCAAAGCTTTGGCTCGTTTCGACTCACAGTGTAGGAAAATGCATGTACGTTGCTACCTTTCAGCACTGAGAGTTTAGCGAACCAAAGTAATAATAACCCGACCATACAACCCCATGTGACCCACATCCGCTAGCATTATGCATGGAGTATTTGCACGATCACTGTCTTCCTTTTGATAAGCCTTTTCTTTACAACCAATGTCTTTTCTTCATAAAAATTTCAAAAAGGCCAAAATCCCCTCACCCACCAATCTAGTAAAAATTAATAAAATAATAGAAAATCATAAAAAACTCCACACCCCTTGTTATAGGAAGAACTACGTATGCCCTGATTTTCTGTTTCATAATAGAAATACGTAGGAGCGAGGTCAAACTTCATCGGGTCCCCCTCAATTTAAATCCTCATTTTTGTCTGTGCTTCTTTCTTTAAATTACGAATTAAAGCATCTAGAAAATCTCTTATTTCTCATTCACATTTCGATTCAAGGTATTGTCTTTAGACAGGCGAAGTGGGGTGCTAATACCATCCCCACTCATAACCGACTCCCTTACCCTTTTCTCTGAACTTGCAGACCCTTTTTTAAATTTCCATAGTTTTCCTTAAAATTATGGTGGTGAATCCATTTGTATTATTCTTTACTTCCTCCATATTACCCAAATTAAAATAAAATATCTTTCTTTTTTGGGATCGTTGTGCGTCGTCAATGAGGTCGCAACACCATCCATTCATCCAACTTGTGTCATGTGTTTGGACCACAACGAACAAAGTATAAGTAATGCCTTGAAGTAGAAGAAAATCCAATATGCACAAGAATGGCATATAAATCACATATCTTCCGTACCTATCAGCATAAAAATGAGTTAGAACACAATTCATTAAGGAAACAAGACAACTCAAACTACACATGTAAAGATATAAAAATGTAAGTTCAGTTATAAAACCACAACTCACATCATTGTTTTGATTACAAATGGTGTAAGGCCGCAAGTCTAACTCCAATGGGAAATCAATATGCTTATCAATCTTCTCAACATGAACCCCATCTGTCTTAAATATCTTTAAATGAAATAAGTTGTTTCTTCATAAACACTTCTTCCTTGCAGTTATCACATCTAAAGTTTGTGTCAATCTTTTCCATCTTAGTAAAAGATTCCAAAAGACTTGGAAGACAATCTACATTATCTATCTCTAAACCCATGTCAATTAATGGAACATAAACGTCATAAGTGTGAGCAGAGCTACAACATTGAAGCTAAAAGACAAAGACAATGAACAAATACATATTACTAATTTAGAAAACAAAGCATTGTTAATCAAAACCAAAATACAAATACCAAAAAGATAATTTATCAAACACGAGACAAATAATGCACTTTACTGTCATACTTTGCTAATGAGACAACCTCCGAATACTTTCTATACAAGATTATCAACATTAGCCATAAAAGATGGATGTAACTCAAATTGTTCAAAAATTTCAAAGGTGAGAGAGTTCTTCCGGAAGCAGCCAAGGAAGGTTCAACCTGGTGACAAAAAGTGCAGATAACATAGAAGCGATCCATATGACCTAAAATTTCCAATTTGAAAATTGAAAACTACACAAGAGAAATGGATACAGACACTCAAATTATAAACATAACAGCAAGGAGCAAACGACTATGAAGGCATTGCTTTACAAATTTCAACCCTACAGATAATCCACTCACTCAATCAGTCAACCATAAAAGTAATGCATAAACAATTGATCATAAGTAACTCCAAAAGTCCCTCAACAACACTGCAGATCACCAAATAAACTATAACTAAACATGTATAAACAACACCAAACTGAGAATTGAAATAAGCACAGTAAGTGTAAAGCATTGCAGAATACCCTGCATGTAGAGGCACAATATGTGTAAAGCATTGCAGAATAGCATTAAGAAAACATGTATTTCCAAGATTCCAAAGCCATGCTTCCTTTTAAAGGAAACATATTATCATCAATATAAAATTTTAGAGAAAAAATCACTAAAAGAATAAAGCCCAAGAAAACAACGACCACAACCATGTTAAAAGGCCCAATTTCCAAACAAATGTTGCACCCATTGAACCCTCGTTCTCGTCTAAGAGTCTGTTCCTTAGGTAGGGATCCATGATTATAACGCCACCGTCGAGATGGCTGAAGACAAAGCCAACAACAAAGTTGAATCATTGTTGAGCTGTCGGAACTGCAAGGCCGTATTAGAATCCTCTTTCGCCCGCAAACACGGGAACCCATTGGAAAAGTAGATTTGCCGACGGGACCTATATGATTGCAAGAACCACCGACTGATTCTAATAGTTTCAAAAAATAAATCCGTTGCAGGAACCTCTAATGGCCACTCTGCGAACTTAGCGAGTGAAGAGTTTGAGAAATATATTGAATTTCACAACTTAGAGTAAAGTTAGGGTTGAAAAGTTTGTGATTTAAATGATGTTGAACAATGACTACAAATGAAGGTGGAGGGTTTTAAACTGGGAAAAATAGGGAGAAATTTGGATTAGAAATCAAACAATCACAGATTAGGGAAGTGGGTTTTGGAGGTTAGAGTTTCGATAGAGAAAGAAGATGAGGAAAGGTGAAAAGCTTTTGAAATGAAAGGGAAAAGGGATTCAATGTTTTGAGAGTTTTGGAACCAAAATAATTTTAATAAAAGTGGCTAAATCTGTAATACTGTGTTGAAGACAAGATATAAGCTAAACTAACAATTTTCTTAATCTTGATACTAATCCTAACTCTCAGTTATTTATGTGTAATAATATAATTAATAATTAACTACCAGTCATAGTATGTTGTGAAATAAAACTAAATGAATTTTAAAAAAATAAAAAATATATACTTTTTCTTAAATAAAAAGCAATAATTTTTTATTTTTTTTGCTATTTACAACTTGTTTCTTTAATGCGCCTCCCCATTTGTTTTTGGGTCATCAAGTTATTTGTTGCTATTTGCTCCTCCTTTTCTTTAATGTGCACCCCCGTTCTTTTTTAGGCCATCAAGTTTTTCTATGTGCACCCCTTTTTCTTTAATGTACACTCCTCTTTATATTTTTTGTGTTCACAAGCCAATTTTTGTTATTTACACCTTTTTCTCTTCCTCCCTATCGTATATAGGGCCTTGGCCCAAATTTTAATTACACTTCTTTTTCCTCATCTCTTCATATTCGACATTAGATGCAATGTTTTAGTTGACCAAAAATTTATTAATAACTAAATTTATTTAATCTAATCTAACTAAATGCATCTAAATTAATTGCACTCTTCAGTTAAACAGAATTGCAGTGTTCAGTTATTTAAATAAATAAAAAAACAGGATGGCTCCAATTCACTTAATGTAGAAAATGCAATGAATCATTGAAAAAATAGTTTAAAAAGGAAAGAGGCCAGTGGCTTGAAGGTTACAACTTACACACAAAAAATAAAATTCACAGAGGGCAATTCACATAGTTTACAATTTTCACACAGAAAGCAAAAAAAAGAAAAAGGATTCACAGAGCAATAAGTTTTGTGAATTCACACAGAGTTATACAGATAATTGTTTCACTGGAAAGAGCAGAAAACATTACATAAAAACCAAAACAAGAGTAAGAAAACAACAATAAAAATGGAGGCTTCAAGAGGTACGTAAAAATTTGATATTATGCGAGCATGTATGTATCTCTGTGTTGATTCCAATTGTTGTGCTTTTGCTGTGTGCTTCATTTATTTCGTCAATTTTTATTCGGTCTTTTCATTCCTAAAAACACAAATACCAAAGCAGTAAGATTCAATTCCTAATAAAACATATTTGAGAAATCAACCAGAAAATAGGGTACCAAGTGTACTAAACTTTGAAATCCAAATTGTCGTGATATTGTGATCATTCGAAAATACCTGTAAATTAGATTGATAAGTAGTTTTCAAAATTATCAAATTTGAATCAATTTGAAAGAAACAAGATACTTTGCAAATAATTTTACCTGAATAGTAGCTAATGCAACTATAATTTTGATTTTGAACTACTCTGAATCCTTTGCTACCCCCGAAACAGATATGTAGTGAAGAATTCCCAATGTGGAAATAGATATTGTTCTTACCGAGATCCGATTTGGTGTCTTGACGAGGTGGGCTATGATGAATGATATAAATAAATCTTTCAATATCTACAAGAGTCTCAAAACAATAAACAAATCTTGTTATGTTTATACACACAAACTTTCATATGATATTTTATTTCAATTCCAAATTACAAAATATATTTTTCAGCACTCTTAAGAATCAACCAATCAAGTCATGGATCTGCATTATAGGCAATAACATTAGAATTAAAATACCAATTCATTGAAAGAAAATATATAAATGTGAAAAATAGAACAATTACATGAGAGTTTAGAAAGATTTAATCTAACCCCAACAACAGAGAATTTAGCTCCTCGTAGACATGAGCGTAGCAAACCTTACAAAAGCATAGTATAATAGGAAGAATCTACAAAAAATCCTAAGAATGCCTTACAAAAGTGATTTATGAGATCCAATAGTCTAAGTTGCCTACCGTCGTGCAAGCAACTATTAAATAAACTCTAAAATTTGACATTCGTGCTCGGCTCAGGTCAGCTATGTCGAGTGCCATTGGATTATGTTGCATATCAAAGCCCTGAATCCCAACCTGCACCAGGTCATGTAGTTTGTATTAGGCACATTTCTCTAACCTTGCAATCGGGTTCTCTTGCATTCGGTCTCAGGTTTGTTAAGTCGAGCTTGGCTTCTTTTGCTCTAATTTTGTCTCCTTTCTCTCACTTCTTCAAGGCTTCATTCCTCCTTTTTCTAATCTGATGTTTTTCTACTTAATTTCAATCAAACTACCATAAGTAATCAAACCCTTTTTCTAACTCTCATAATCAATTATTAACAAAAATCAAATAAAATTGAGAATTAAGCAGATTTTAAATGTGGAGAGAGTGGATTTTTGTCATAAAAATAGGTCAATAAATAAAACTCTATCAAACTCTCCCAAAGTTAAAACTTTGTTTGTCCTTGAGCAAAGGTAACATAGCATAAACGAACAATTATTCCACAATGATATAAAAACTTAGAACCAATTCACCTACCACATCAGAATTCAACCAAGTATGTTTCTCCTAACATCAACCCATGAATGGACAATTATATACCTTTTTTTTCTCATTAATTTGTGACATCTGTAGATGAATCATCAACACACATACCAACATACTAACTCTAAACAATAAAATCTCTATGTTTTTCCTTGACTTAACTTCATCAAATAACCATCTGCATCAATGACAACAGATGGTGTTGAGATTACTCATTTATCTGGACTATTCACTATAATTGCTAATCCTGGTGTTATTCCTAATATTATTTCTAATATCATATTATTCTTAATTTTATAAATTTTCTTCAAATGATTATTTCTAATTTTTTAGTGAATCTCGTTCATTTATTCTTTATTGTTTTGATGTAATACACACACATTCACTTTCCTACTTCTTTCTTTGTCAACTATGAATTATAACTAAAGATCTTGATGGGTGCTCCTAACTTTCCTAATTCATTCACGATTGATATCTCAACTTATTTTTTAAGAAATGTAATGGAGTACTAATGTGGTGGAGAATTCAATTGCTTTTAGAGGGATTGCTCACTCTACTTTAACCTTCACTCACAATTTAGATATTCCTTTAGCGGTAGATGGTCTAGTAGTTGTAACTTTCTTCTTGCCACCGATAGTTTACAACAATCCCTTGACCAACCTTTTTCACATGCAATATGATGTAAAATTGTTATTAGAAGTCTATTGTATATTTAGCATTAGAAAGAAATATGTATAATATGAAGAACGAATATATGGCCATGTAATAGAAGATGGATATATAAATGGATATGTAAATATAAATGAAGTCAAATGGATGTATGATAAATCTAAGAATTATTCTAGATGTCTTATATCCTATTCATCATCCCTTTTCAACCCTTTTCAATAGATGATCCTTTATTATGTTTTAAGCAATCTATTAAATGAATGACAATGAGTCTGGCTAACTATTTTAATTGAGTCTCTTAGTTCATTGTTTCATTATATTACAATTTTATTCATCCGCACTAGTTGTTTCTCGTATTAATTTTGTAACTCAATTTCATATTACATATTTCGTCTTAATCATTTGATAGAAATCTTTATGTCCATTTTACACGAGAATTTTCTTACATGTCCCATAATGAGTATAAAATCAACTAGAAAATATCAATACAATTTTCCACTAAGAATGCCTAAAGCTTAAAGGTCTCTTAGTTTATAACCACAAATTGTTAAAAGATTAACAACTTTCAATCCACTGCCAAATACTTCCAACAAATTTAGTCCCTTACAATACCACAATATCCTAGTTATAGCAAATAATTTTGCATCTTAACCACCTATTGAAAAAGATGAATATTTCAAAGAAACATGAAGAATTCTTCATAATGTCTTTTGAAATCATGGACCAAAACCCATTCAAAGCAATTAGCCTCAACACTTCTTCTGAAAGACTTTCATCGCCTGCTAAAGCATCCTCATAATATAACTTTATGAGTTTATTAGTTGATACTGACTTTACAAGAAATATATAGCAAACATGCTAATGGAAGTATTCAATTTTTCGAGATCAACATATTGAATATTTTATCCCATAAGATTGGAACTAGCCGTTTTAATCTCAAAAATCTTTTTCAAAAGCCTTTAGCCTTCAAACTTATACGTATTATGATTATATTTTGTCTAGTCTCATATATTTTGTCTAAGCCCAAAAAGACAATCCTGGTTTATCTAATTTAGGCAAGACGTTTTTTTTTTTTTTTTTTAATTTCACAAATGATTCACTAAATGGTGGTGGACTTTGGAATTTCACCAACTATTTTCAAGAGAAGTTAATTAAAAATATAATTACTTTAAAGAAAATTCAACATGCATTTCAGGATATAGACTAGTTTCTTTCGTAGCCTCCCTTATCCATGGATGTTAGCTTAGGATTGTTCAACCTTAGAAAAATGTAGATCTCAAGAATTTGGCAAGACAGATTAAAATTAAATCGTGAAAAAAAAATTAATATTGATCTCCTCAACAAAGTAGGATAAATGAGTGACTTAGATATAATCAAAAGTTACAATTTACATGAGATAAAAAAATTAGAAAAAGAATCATAATTTTTAACAAAAGAACAAAAGGTAATGGTAGAATTAGCATTACCCACTTTTGTGGAGGAATTTAAAAAACAACTATAAAATACCATATCAACACAAGATAGAAATGTAAGTTGTCAATAGTCAAATTCATATCTTGAAAATGAAAATATACTAATATATGAATTTGACTCTAAAACAACGAAAAAAAAGTCACAAATCACAATATTATTACAAATGATCTAATAAGAAATGTTGATAAAAGAAGACAAAAATATAAAAGATAACAAGACAATTAGACACATTTTAGTAAAAAAGTGCTAATAAAAGAAAACAAAATAAATTAAGGTCAATTTTCTACATCGCTTGAGAATAACTTCTATTATACCTCATTAATGATGTAAATAATTTTATATAGTCTTCTCCGTAGGTCATTGGTTTCATTTGTATCAAAATTCCTTGCAATTTATATGTTTTGCAATAATAAACGAATTTCGATATTATAAAGAGTTCATCTCAGATTTAAAGTTGCTTTTGTAAGTGTTTTCGCAATCAATGTTTAACTTTATTTTGTTTATATAATTTCTTATCCCCTTTATTATTTTCAACTTATTTTAACATGTTTATGTTATTGAAAACACTAGTGTACTGAAAAGAAGTTATCAAACTATATTTTTAATGATGAAATCAATGAGTTATAATAAGTCGCGATAAGTGCAAAAATAAAGTGGGCGTACAAATTCTTCGGTAAAGAGAGTTAGCACTAAATTTAAGCAAACTACGACAATTTTAATCCAAATGAAGGTTAACACTTACTAAAATGGTGATTCTAACTACTACAATTCTAAAAAAAAAAAAAAAAAAAAAAACAAAAAAAAATGTTATTTTTAAATTTATTCAAAGAACTTTTTATAAAAATTT
>Ga0123340_1006908_pt1 | contig 10832 bp, 8 predicted proteins | sample SirMexnodulemix_FD_89961 | JGI IMG/M metagenome (GOLD analysis project Ga0123340, IMG submission 89961) | Root nodule microbial communities of legume samples collected from Mexico - Siratro Mexico nodule mix | ecosystem: Host-associated > Plants > Roots > Nodule | place: Mexico: Nepantla... | reverse complement strand
GTAAACTAACTATTATATTATATCTTAATTCTTATTTTTTTTTCTTCAATTAGGGAATAATTAACTGGTGATTAAGTACATAGTTTGTTCTTCTACAATAACCCATGCAGACTAGTTTTTAATTCTTTTACCATTTGTTGTGATTTAAATTGAGTATCAAAGAGTTTGCTATTAAACATGGCAAAGTTTATAAACATGAACGCTTAATTACTTTGTCTAAGGTGATAAAATTTTGCACTATTTTATAATCCCATCCTCAAATTCCTAAACTCACTAGCTTTACGTTTTTTTGACAACATTTTTCAAACTCAATTATAATTTTTCTGTTTATGGATCTAAAAAAAATTAGTTTACACATTTACCACAATTTAATGCAAAATTATTTATTTCCTCTTATCAAATTGCAATCATGCATGGCCGAATCCTTCTTGAGACATGGATACATTTGAACATGAATGTTTATATGCTTTATTTTGTATGGCATAATTATTGATAACAAATATAAAATAACAATTTTATATTTTTTTCACTGACTATCATTGTTTCACAGATTTTATAACACAAATTTTCGTGTATTTTACTATGAAATTTTTATTTATTTATTTTAATAATTTATTAAATGTCTAATGAAGTGATAAGAAAATAAATAAATAAATAAATAAACGTAAATAAGGTTAATGTAATATTATTTTGCAAAATTTGGTAATAAAATAATGCCATCCTAATTTTTTTAAATTTATAACGACAAGTCATTGTTTTGTTAGAAATTTAACAGATAGATAACATCTGTAAAAATTAATAATAAAATGTTAAAAAAATTTAGGTAAGAATATTCCTTCAAAAAATTATTAGTGGATAAAACTAAATTTTAACACTTAAGTCCTTCGAACAAAGAAGAAAGAAAAGGAAAATCACTTTCCATTTGCCGCAAACTCAATTAAGCGCATCGCATTTTTTCTCCTTAAACGCGATTTTGCTAATTGATTCGAAAGCGGAGAGCGTAGCCCCTTTCATGGTTTGAAATCCAGTTCCTTAAATACTAAACCCTTCTTCTTCCTTCTTGTATTCCACCATTTCCTTCTTCACATAATGAACAGGTATGTATGCATTTCTATGTTCCGATATTTTTAATCACTTTTTTTTTGCGTTCAAATAATTTTTCTTTCGTCTTGTTTCTTCGTATGTTAGCATGGGAATGTGGTTTATAGTGGTTTATAGTGGTTTTCTATCTTCCTATTTGTGTTTCTGTTTTGGCTCTGACTCTGTAACTGGTGTATTAGAGTGATGAAGAAGAGCATTTCGAACGTCTGTGCCCTCAAAATTCCAAGAAAGTATTTTTGTACCGAGGGTGTGAAAGTTGCTGCTTCCACTATTGGAGTGTCGTCCAGTGTAAGTATACAACATATCATACCAATAATTCTAATTTTATACTTGTTTATAGTGTGTGTACAAAATTGAATTCATTTACATGGTGTTAGAGCAATACGGGGATAGTTATTTTTGCTATAGATTGGAAACTACAAATTTTAGCTCGATAATTTGATCAAACGGGCTTGATTCTTGTGTTTCTAAATTGACCATTTGGTGTGGATATGCTTGAAGATTGTAACCCTGTTTTGGTGATCCAGCTCTCCAAGTTTCTTCTTTGGAAGATTGAGGAGTTCTACTTTTTAATGTTCATTGAAAGATGCAACCTATTTCCTTTGATACTTATAGGGAACAATCATATCGTAGGCTAGACTTACTGGAGACTTTCTGTTGTGATGGGATACTTAATGGCATATAGATGAGCTTTCAGATGATTATCAGTTTCAGATTGTAATTTTATAGTCACTGTTTTACACAATCTGGTTGGGGTTTGAGTTTGTCATAATTGTTATGAATAACCTCTTTGAAAAGTTTTGAGGAATATATTTGGTATTTTAGTTTTTAGTATAACAGAAAATTGAATATTTCCAGGAGAACCAATTTTGATCTTACTGGAAATTCAGATCTGAATTATATTAAAACTGATGAGAAACAATTGGGATCTCAAGGAGCATGTCTGGGACAACAGAGAAGGTGGCTGCAAATATTTATGCTGTTTTATCAATAATCAACATCCAAAAATGTACTATAGAAGATTACCTTAGACCAGAATATTTATTCCTAAGTAGTCAATACTGTGCTATAGTTGCAGTAGCACTGTGGCGGAGTAGTGGAGTGGAGCAGCCCTAGGCTTCTATGTGATTCAAACAGCGGTGTGGAGCCGTTTCCCATAGTGCTCATAGTGCCTGAAATAATGGTTTTTTGCATGCTATAGTAGCACTACCTTGATATAGTTCTTTAAAATCCCACTTTTGCCACTATAATAATATTTGTTTAAGGGTTCTGAGTTGAATTGTGATTTTTCCCCTATTTTCTAATGAAATTTTTGCTTCAGAACCAAAAGTAGGATTTGAAACCCTCTTCCTTGGCCATTCCACGAAAAGTTACCTTTGTTCCTTTTTACACTTTCAAGACATTTTTTTTCCTGTGTTCTGATCTATCTTATTTCTTTAAACTTCCCAGTTCACAATCTGCTCATTTTTATTTAATTTGTGGTGTTCTTTTTCTTTTACTTTCATTATCTTTCATTCTTTTGACTAAATTACATGTTCCTAGATTGACTGTGATTGTCTCAGTAAACTGTGACTTATTTATCATGAATTTCCTTAATTTTATTTGAGTATTTATATGTGTAGTCGAAATTTTAGTTTGTATTAAAATATCTAAAGTAGAGTTCATCTCACTTTCCTCTATCCCACGGTTGCGTGCTGCTGTATTGTTAATTGTTAAAAGCATAAAGACGCAATACCCTTTGGTTTGGATGATTAAATAGAAAGACAGCATATAACATTCCCTTACAGTCCTCTCACTCATGCTGCAAGCTCTTGGTTCAAGTAGCCAATTTACAAGCAGAAAGGAAAAACACCAAGATATGAAAACTCTACCCATCTCAACAAGCAATATCAGGCAACTAGTACTACACTTGACTAAGAAAACCTTTCAATGCTGATCATGAACATTTCAAGCACTTGAGACAGATTCAGATGTCTTTGGTCTTTCTCATCATTGGTTACCTCGATTCTCAAGCTGGTCTCCAGTTCACATCACCGTAATACCCAGTAACCCAACCAAAGATCCTCTACTAGTACCCCAAGTCTTCAAATCACAACTTCGCAGACCGAAAAGCAAGATCTCTCAACCAAACTTATTGGCAATGACCCCTTACCCACTCACAGAATGTTCATTTAGGTATTGGTAGCACTGACTTTCAAAAAATTGACGTGGAAAGAATGGATTTTGAGATAATTGATTAGGCTAAACAAATTGATTTGCATTTGGGGATGATACTTTAGAAGTATGTTGTGGTAATTTGATTTTTTTGAACAATAGTTATGATGTTACATCTATTGATATATAAATATAGATTAGTAGATGTGTTTTGTATGTCCCACACCTAGAATAAATTCTTTTCAACATAAAAGCTAAAAGAATTTGCTTATCTCAGAAATTCTGCTCACTGTAGAATAGATTTTGAGAATTCTCAAAGTTCTTCAAAATCTAGGCTGCCCCATTTTCTCGGAGGAAACAACCATTTGGAAATTTCCACATCAGCACTCACTAGGCTATACTAATAACTCTTTGGTTACAACCTATGATAGTAATTGTTAACGGATTATCAGCAAGTGTACTGAGTCCTCAAGTAGTATAATAAATAGGATGAGTATCGTTTCCACAGGAAACGGAGTTTAATTGAAAACCAAATATATATATCAATAAATGGTGAATAAAAGCAATTAATAATAATGAGTTTGTTTACTGATTTAAAGAAAACGTAACAAAAAGTAGTTAAACGAGATAAAATTAATAAGAATAAAAGTCTTGGGATTGAATAATAATATTCTCCATTCTCATATACTCTTAACCGAATTCAATATTGTCTTTTCCAATTATCAATTTGCGCAAATAAAAATCTGATTTCTCTAGCATTGAATTTCATAAACTAAATTTTCTAACTTCTATTTTTAGTTATTAGAATAATTTAATTATCATTAAGATCAGTTGCTATATGCAGTCATGACTCTATAATTCATTCCTGAACTTATAAATGTAATGCATTAACATTTGGTTCTAATTCCAAAAAATGCTTTTCAGTCACAAAGAGAAATTTAAAGTATGACAATTTAATATAAAATGTTAAACAAAGATAAATTGAATAAAACAATATCAAATAAATATCAAGAATACATTTGAAGTGCAGAAATTACATTCAATCCCAATCCCAAGACGAAGAAAATTAGCTACTCATGGTAGCCATGAAAATACAAAAGAAGAAGAAAAGAAAGATCTTGATCACGACGGCTAGGAGAGCGTTCCCACAAATGAGAAATGATAGGTGATGGATGATCCTTTTCATTGCCCTATCCTTCCTTTTATAATGTTCGCACTTTGCAGTTGGTTACTTTGAGCCGTTATCTCATGATTTGCACTCTAACTACTGCCCTTGAAATTAAGCTTCATAACAGTTTTAAGTGGATTTTTAGCCCAAGCTATCTCCCTCGCTTCAGCGAAAAGTCACTTACGTCCCTTTTCCTTTAATTTTGTACCCATTCTCTTTCTTATTTTAATTTGAACCTAATTTTCCACAAAATCCGCTCTTTGCAACATAAAACTAATTAAAAACGAAATATCTAACAAACCTCATATTAAAACCAAATTAGTTAAATAAAATCTCAAACTAAAACAGAATTAAAAACAAAATCAACCAAATCTTCCTAAATCCAACCTATAATTAACAGCTATCAAAATTCTCCCCCCCTAGTTTCTTGCTTGTCCTCAAGCAAGACATTTAAAACCAATTCCTCCAGATTTTTAAAACCCACATACAATTTTCAAGCAATTCTCACTTTCCAAACTATCACTTGTAGTTTCATATATCAGAATTTTAACACACTTCTCACCATTGTTTCACTCTCAAGTCACATACTTCTCTCTATCAAAAGTTGTTAATCATTTATCAAAACAAATCAACCTTGTATTGAATGAGCCAGAAGGTCTTTCTAAAGGATATAACGTGGCCAGGCTAAAAAAAAACTTTTGGTTTTTCTTGGAACACAAAATGCACGAATAACTTTAAAAATTATAGATACAACTTGAATAATAATGTGGGGATCCACCTCAACCAGAAATTCCTGAACTATCTTCTCCTTTGAAATAATATGTGGTTACTGTATCTTTCTACTTTTCTTTTGCTTAGGCTATAACTGTAGCTTACGCAACTTGGTGACTTTTCCTGTGTACCCCTTTTTATTTTCTTTCATCCTCTCAGATACTAAGTATAAAATCTGAGAATTCACTGAGACTTTAATTTTATTTTTTATTTTTTATTATTTTTTTTTCAGTAGGTACATTAGTAAGAAAATCTATCTTAGCCTCCTCAGAACAGCCACAATCTTTTAAGTCCAAAAATCATCTTTTCTCCAAAGTTTTACTACAATTTTCTAACTATTCATACCCAAGGTGGTTTTCATAAACATATGGCTCAAGGTTTTAATAATATGATAGACACAAATGGGTTTGCAATTGAATTCCTCTCATCTCACCAGGTAGCTTTTTGGCTCTAGTTATAGTTTGCTCTCATTCAACAACTTGCCTTCTTCATTCTTATCAACAGAGAGTCAATCTTATCCTAACAAAATCAAGTAACAATCAATGTCAAGAAAGTATGCACTCACAATATACTCTCAGTGTATCACTCCTCTCTCAGCATCATTTCCTCATATCCTGTCAATCAATGTTAATGGCAATCCTCCCAATATCCTATTGTCCTCCTAATATGTTGTGACTGCTAGCTCAAGCTCAAAAACAAGACTACTCTACTTATATGCATGCAGAATTTTCAATTAACAGACCAATCCCTTTTTACTCAACCTCAACATATCAAACACATTTAACACAGAAAATAACATATCTTACCAATAAGTTCACCCTGTGCCAACATCTTTACAGTCATCCATAATTAAATTGTATAAGAGCAAGAGATATATATACAGTCATCCAAAATGAAAGAACTACACTACCACATATGTCTCTGATCAATACCAACAAAATGACATTAAAACAGCACAGCATCTTCAACCAACAATTTTCAGGACTCTTCACTTGGTGTTTCTTCCTCTGTGTCACTCCTATTCCTTTCCTGTTCTGCACTTCCTTCATCATCTTCTTCAATTTCTTCTGAGCTCGAGCTCCCATCAGATGATATCACATAAGGTACTGCTGAACCTTTGTGCTTAGCCCCTTTTTTTATTACTGCTGTTTTAATTCGAAAAGATCCCTGGATGATCTTTCTTTTTAGCAGGAACTTCAGCAATAACATTTTCACCACTTTCCTCAGTATTAGCATTCTCTTCAGTAGTTTCAGCAACTTCCTTAGCAACTTCCGCAGCAAAACTTTCAGCCTTGTCCTTCGCAACCTCAACAATTGCTTCAGCTTCTTCTGCAACCTCAGCAGTTGCCTCCGCTTTTTCCCCAGCTTCCTCATTCTTCTTAACTCCCTCATTTTTCTCAACTCCCGCAGTGATCTACGCCTTATGACAATCATCAAAATTCTCCCCTCCTACTGAGATTGGCCGGTCCCTTAGCCAATTCTTCATCATTCATATAAGTATTATCCCTCATTGCATGATACATTTGCAGCATAAATCTACATAGAGTACTCTGCTGCTCTTCCAAGTGCAAAATATGCCGCATCAATTTCTTCTCAACAACTTCCAAGGTAGGTTCAGACATTGAAGCTAGTGGGCTGGAAACTTGATTCCTCTGCTCTGGACGCTCTTCTGGATTGGTGCAATGGTGATCAATGAACTTTTTGTCAATTGGAGTTCTTATTTTCGCCCTTGGTTCAACAATGATCCCATTTTCAGCACACAATCCAGTAATCAATGCAGGGAATCCCAATGTCCCTAGCCTTTCTGCCCCCCGAACACGCTCCCAGTCCACTGTTCTCTGGATCTCATCTGAAATTATGCGAGCTACGTTGATGGTATAGTCATCCTGAATCATTGAAAACAATAAGTTGCTCCTAACAACATTGATGTCAGACACATGGCCTATTGGAACAACATTGGCTAACATGAATGTTAGTCATACTTGCAATAGCGTTCGCATGTCTCCCCTCCTGATGCGTGTTTCCTTTCCAGATGTTACAATCTGATAACCTTTGTCAGGCATGCATAATGTTGCTGCCACTTTTCGGTTACTGAACCCTTTCTTTCGGCTACACAGACGCTGATAGTGGCATTTTTCTTCTTGTCTGGAAAAAGGGTTTCCCAAAGAATCATCAATGGCTTGTGGACTGTATTGCCTTCCAGCTAGCGCTCGTTTAACGTCATATAGCTTGACACCTAAATTCCATTCCTCCAATGTGATCACTGAGATGAGTTTCTCAACTTCACCCCCTTTGTAATGTTTCAGCCTCTGTCCATTAACCATCCAACTCTTCTGAGTTTTTGGCGCCGTTGCCGGGGAATGGTGAAGAATTGAAAATTGAATTTTGTATCAATTGTATTGTGAATTACTGATTTTTCTTGTGATCGTAATCTCTTGTTAGACAGCGGTTGATGCGTTTGAGAAATCAAAGGAAAGAAGAACAGTTGTTATTTGATCCAGATATCAATAAGACGTTGTTGCTATCAGGTATTGAAGATGTTTAGAGCTTATCTTATAGGCTCTAAAGTGATAATTTACACTGATCATGCTGCTATCAGGTACTTGCTAACCAAGCCAGATTCAAAGCCCAGGCTAATTCGTTGGATGTTGCTACTCCAGGAATTTGATCTGGAAATTAAAGATAAGAAAGGAAGCGAGAATCATGTAGCCAATCATCTATCCAGATTAGCCAATGAAGAGATTACTGCTAGGAAATCTGAAGTTTTGGATGAATTCCCTGATGAGAAATTATTAGTAGTGCAAGAAAGGCCATGGTTTGCTGATATGGCCAATTTTAAAGTTGCTGGAATTATACCTGAGACCATGGACTGGCAGCAGAGGCGAAAGTTGTTAAAGGATTCAAACCAGTACATCTGGGATGATCCTTATCTGTTCAAGATAGGTGCTGACAATTTGATGAAAAGATGTGTGACTAATAGGGAAGCTCAGAATATACTATGGCACTGTCACAATTCTCCTTATGGGGGACATTTTAATGGGGAGCGAACTGCTGCTAAGGTGTTACAGTCAGGATTTTTCTGGCCAACATTATTCAAAGATGCTCATATGCATGTGCAGCATTGTGATAATTGCCAAAGAACAGAAACTATCTCAAAGAGACATGAGATGCCCCTAAGGAATATTCAGAAAATTGAAATATTTGATTGTTGGGGGATTGATTTCATAGGCCCCCTGCCTAGTTCATTCTCAAATGAATACATTTTGTTGGCTGTGGAATATGTCTCACGTTGGGTGGAAACAATTCCAACTCAGAAAGCAGATGCAAAAACAGTGATCAAATTTTTGAAGAAAAACATATTCTGCAGGTTTGGTACTCCAAGAGTGGTGATCAGTGAGGGAGGATCTCATTTTTGTAATGCACAATTAAGGAAGGCATTTGCACATTTTGGGGTGAAGCACAAGATAGCTACAGCCTATCATCCCCAAACTAATGGACAAGCAGAGGTGTCTAATAGAGAAGTGCAGAGAATTCTGGAGAAAACAGTGTCAGCATCACGCAGAGATTGGGCTATAAAGCTAGATGAGGCACTATGGGCCCATAGAACAGCTTATAAAACACCTACTGCAATATCTCCATTTCAATTAATCTTTGGGAAGGTTTGTCACCTTCCTATGGAAATGGAACATCGAGCTTTCTGGGCATTGAAGTGGTTGAATTTTGATTCAAAGGCTTCTATTGAACAGAGGAAGATACAACTGTAGGAATTGGAAGAGATGAGGCTGAATGCATATCAGTCATCAAGGCTATATAAGGAGAGAGTCAAGGCTTATCATGACAGAAAATTGCTGAAGAGGAACTTTGAACCAGGGGAGCTTGTTCTTTTATTCAATTCCAGGTTGAAATTGTTCCCTGGTAAATTAAAGTCAAGATGGTCAGGCCCTTTTATGGTCAAGCAGATTAAACCTTATGGTGTAATTGAAATTGAGGACGCAAAAACTCAGAAGAGTTGGATGGTTAATGGGCAGAGGCTGAAACATTACAAAGGGGGTGAAGTTGAGAAACTCATTTCAGTGATCACATTGGAGGAATGAAATTCCGGCGTCAAGCTATATGACGTTAAACGAGCGCTAGCTGAAAGGCAATCCAGTTTTAATTTGTTAATTCTTAGGATTTAGTTTCATTTTTAAGTAGTATATTTTTGAAAAATAAAAATTAAAAAAAATAAATATATAAATAAATAAATAAATTTTAGATTTTTAGAAAATTTTGAGGCTGGGTAATGGGCCTATAGATTGAGCTAGGCCCAGCGCTTGAGCTAGAAATCACTTAGCGCAGACTAGTGCAACATTATTGGATTGTGCCTTGTGATACAAGGTCACTTCAGTCAGTGACTTTTTAATTGCGCTCTCATTTCTTCTTTCTCATCTTTGCTCTCGACTTTCTCTCTGCCCTAAAACTCAAACCTTTGGAACTCAGGTAAGATCACTACTCCATTTGCAAAATTTTTTTCTCTCTCGCTACCACTATTGCATTGTAATTGAGAATCTACGTTGTGTTGTAGTTATAGGAGGAGAAGTTAGTGGATTTGAGTCGTTAGGGTTTGCGGTTAGAGTGATTTTAGGGCTTTTGAGGGTTTCAGTTACTGGTATAGTTGAGAATAGTGAGTGGCTTTGAGTTTCTTTGTGTACTAACCTTGGTTTGTAGGAAGAATGCCACGAGTAAAGCACATTGCTCCCGTCCGACCGAAAAAGAGACGAAGGGCTGACGAACCCTTCTTTGATGACGCCATTTCTTCTCAAACTCCTGAGGAAGACGAACCGACGAGCTTTCACAAGCAAAGCACAGCCAGGAAATTTCTGAATGAAAACAAGTTCCAAAGATATGAGGAACTTACTAAGTGGCGATTCCTGCCTGAGAGAAGGGTGGACTTAAAACCTAGAGATTGTGATACGTTTCTGATGGGGTGTTGAGGCGAAACTAAAAGAAGTTAGCAGAACCGATGTGGAGGTTTGACGAAAAAGTTATTAGGGAATTCTATGCGAATGCCTGGGCTGAAAGGCAGGATAGAAGCCACAGGAAAACAATGGTGAGGGGAAGGTGGATTTCTTACAGTCCACAAGCCATTGATGATTTTTTGGGAAACCCTTTTCCCAGACAAGAAGAAAAATGCCACTATCAGCGTCTGTGTAGCCGAAAGAAAGGGTTCAGTAACCGAAAAGTGGCAGCGGCATTATGCATGCCTGGCAAAGGTTATCAGATTGCAGCATCTGAAAAGGAAACACGCATCAGGAGGGGAGACATGCGAACGCTATCGCAAGTATGGCTAACATTCATGTTAGCCAATGTTGTTCCAATAGGTCATGTGTCTGACATCAATGTTGCTAGGAGCAACTTATTATTTTCAATGATTCAGGATGATTATACCATCAACGTAGCTCGCATAATTTCAGATGAGATCCAGAGAACAGTGGACTGGGAGCGAGTTCGGGGGGCAGAAAGGCTAGGGACATTGGGATTCCCTGCATTGATTACTGGATTGTGTGCTGAAAATGGGATCATTGTTGAACCAAGGGCAAAAATAAGAACTCCAATTGACAAAAAGTTCATTGATCACCATTGCACCAATCCAGAAGAG
>Ga0123340_1006907_pt1 | contig 10833 bp, 5 predicted proteins | sample SirMexnodulemix_FD_89961 | JGI IMG/M metagenome (GOLD analysis project Ga0123340, IMG submission 89961) | Root nodule microbial communities of legume samples collected from Mexico - Siratro Mexico nodule mix | ecosystem: Host-associated > Plants > Roots > Nodule | place: Mexico: Nepantla... | reverse complement strand
TATTAATGTTAACATTATTATTATTATTAAATTACTATTAATAATATTATTATTATTATTATTATTAATATCATTATTAATATTATTATTAATAATATTATCAATATTATTAGCATTATTAATTATAATAATAATAATAATAATGTTGGGCATTGGATTAAGAACAGATCCTAAATTGTGATAATTTTTGTGGTCTCTGACTTGTTTCTTGAGAATGTTTGAGTGTTTTTGTTATAAGATTCATTGTATCTTGATCTATTATTTTGATTTTGTTGAGATGACCAAGAACCCGAGGCACAGTGAGCTTGAATAATTGATTGTTTAGCAACTTTGTGTTTCTCAAATCGTTCTTCTTGAGATAGCAGAAGTGCTTCTATTTTTTCTATAGTGTACTGATCAACCCGAACAAAGCTGTCATACTTTTCGGACAATCCATCTAAAATCACTTCAACATGATCATCTATAGATATGGGAGCACCAATGGCAGCAACTATTGGATTAATTATTTTATGGACATACATAAATTAATAATTTCTCCATATTAACTTATTCGCCAAAATATTATGTAACCATTATTGTTATTATTTATTTTATTGTTATTATTTATTTTATTGTCATTATTTATTTGGTTACATAAAATAATATTGTTTATATTGTGTGAATATTTATTGGATTAGCTGATAATAGGTGGGTTGAGCCCATTATTAATTAATAATATAAATACAACTGCCTAGAGTCAGTTTTTATTCTACCCTGTTAAAGAATAAAGAAGACAGTTATGAAGGCAATTATCTGTATACCCTTCTAGCCTTGGGAGCAGTTTGTACACACTCTTCTCTCTTATTCTATGTAAAGACCATTGATCAGGAAAGGATAAAACCAAAAGTTCTTCTTTTATTCCAGGTTTTGATTCTTTTTATCTCCATATAATTTGATGTACTCATATGCTATAATCAAACTAAATTGAAAACCCTAATTAGATTATTTCTTTGAATTGGTATCAGAGCCAGGTTTAGTTTTGGTTATGGCTGTGAGAGTTTTCTAATCAAATTTGTATTGTTTGAATTTATAATGATCCATCAACAATATTTTTTTCCCAATTTGATGAAACCTAAATTCGAGAAAAAAGATTATATTTTTTTTGAACGATGCAATATATAATTTTATTATAGCATAATTTATTCTATCTTCGTGTTTTGTGATGTCGTGACTTTTATTTTTCCTAATGTGAAGATAATGTATATAATTGAAATCTATCAAAGAGAAATTATAGGAATTGCAAACAGTGAAATATGAAAAGAAGATTGAAGTGTGCCTTGCGTTATTTCCCTGATCCTTGTTAAATTTTGTTTTATATGACTATGATTCTTTGGATGGCGTTTTTTTCATTTTATTCGGGGTTTTATCGTGTATTGCCATGCGATTCAATTTTTTAATATTTTGATTATGGTTTATTTGATTGTGTATTTTTTTTTATATGTTGTGGTGCTTGCTTGTACTTATCATCATTTAGATATTGAAAAGATGAAGAGAATATTCTCGAATTTGAACCCTTAGCACTAGAAACCCCTTATTAGTAAAGATAGAGAAGATAGAGTTTTACTGATACTTGTAATTTATATTGTAGTCGCAATGTATTTTATATTATAGGGTTTATGGTTATATTTTATACTTGAAGTTTATATTTTACTGGTGTCAATGACAAAAGGTGAATCTAACTATTAAGTCATGGGTTGCTACTTGAGTACCTGCTAATGTCATTTGATATGTTTGTATAAGGTTTCATGTTTTGACAATGAGTAGTACGAGTCTGTATGAATCTGTACAGTATGTCTAGACACTTTGTTTATGGTTGATTATATATTTTATTGAGCATTTATAATGTAGATGTATTTTGGTAATATTGTTGGATATTTTTCATGATTAAGAGCTCGCCTTTGCTGGACGGATTGTGATAAGATATCAATTTTATATTGTTAGATATTTTTCATGATTCAGAGCTCGCCTTCGCGGGACGGATTGTGATAAGATATCAATTTTGTATTGTTGGATTTTTTCATAATTGAGAGCTCGCCTTCGTGGGATGGATCTTGATAAGATATCAATTTTGTATTGTTGGATATTTTTCATGATTGAGAGCTCGCCTTCGCGGGACGAATTGTGGTAAAATATTAATATTGTGAATATTATTGGATATTTCCATGATTGAGAGCTCGCCTTTGTAGGATGGATTGTGATAAAATATTAATTTTTGTGAATATTGTTGGATATTTTCATAATTGAGAGCTCGCCTTCGCAGGACGGATTGTGATAAAATATTAATTTTGTGAATATTATTGGATATTTTAATGATTGAGAGCTCACCTTCGCAGGACGGATAGTGATAAAATATTAATTTTGTGAATATTATTGGATATTTTAATGATTGAGAGCTCACCTTCGCAGGACGGATAGTGATAAAAAATATTAATTTTGTGAATATTGTTGGATGTCTTACATAATTTTAGTCTCACATTCGTTAGACGAATTATATTAAGTGTATTATTTTATTGTTGAACGTTATTGTTCTTACTGTTGCATTAAGATTTATATTAATAATAAGCTTACCCTTCGATTTGTTTATTTTTAACGTAATTCTTGATTAATGGTTTATTATATTCTTAAGATTTTCAATATCCTCTCGATATTAGCTTTAAGAATATGATATTGAAAGCTCAACAAAATATGTGGGTTAATTTGCTATTGTTGATACGTTCTATTCCAGCTTTGCCTATGCAAATAGTTTTCTTGATCAAGCTGAACGGAACTAATTATGAGGATTGGGTGAGAAGTTTTCTAAATCCCAATGTCCTTATAATAATTGTAAATTTGCACAAATAGAGAAAAATTCCTTATGCTTTCGTTGTTGACACTCTTATGTATGTTTAAGTTTGCACACGTCTTGATATTGCTTCTGTTGTTAATGTGCTTGGATGATACTTGAGCATATTCTCACAGAGTTTATAATTGTAGATCCCTTTACTAAGGGATTGACTGTTAAAGTCTTTGTTGAGCACGTAACTCGTATGGGGTATAATGAGGTCTTTTGATGTATTGGTTTAGTGAGAGTTTTCTTTGTTGGATATGTACTTTCCTTTTGAGCCTCACTTATTGTATTGTCATATTTATTGATATGATTGACGATAATTATTTATTGTTGTGACGAAAATTATTTTGTATTGCCATATTTTGTTTATTATGATTTGCGCAATTGATGTTATGGCATAATTTAGAAACATTTTGGACCCAGTCTCAAATTCATATAGCATCTTGGGCAGATGATTGGGACATATGATTGTCTATTTTGTATTGCCATATTTTGTTTATTATGATTTGAGCAATTGATGTTATGGCATAATTTTGAGACATTTTGGACCTAGTCTCAAATTGTTATTATGGTGAGATTGTTTTAATCTCATATAGCATCTTGGGCAGATGATTGAGACATATGATTGTCTATTTTGTATTGTCATATTTTGTTTATTATGATTTGCGCAATTGTTGTTATGGCATAATTTTGAGACATTTTGGACTCAGTCTCAAATTGTTATTGTGGTGAGATTGTTTTAATCTCATATAGCATCTTGGGCAGACGATTGAGACATATGATTGTAAATTTTGTATTGTCATATTTTGTTTATTATGATTTGCACAATTGTTGTTATGGCATAATTTTGAGACATTTTGGACCCAGTCTCAAATTGTTATTGTGGTGAGATTGTTTTAATCTCATATAGCATCTTGGGCGGATGATTGGGACATAATTGTATATTTCACATTTACAAAAGTCATTGAAATGTAGGTGTTTCATTTCTGTATGATATCATCACTCCTTCGAGTGTGATTTTCTGCAGTGATAAGATGCTTACATATTTTATTTTGGATCTTTTGGTTAGAAATGTTATAATATTTTTGACATTTTATTGTGGTCACATGTTGTGAGTTGTTCTAGATTAATTTTCGTTATTGTGATCTAATTTATGTTGTCCAAGTGGGAGATTGTTGGGTTAATTATTTTGTGGACATACATAAATTAATAATTTCTCTAGATTAATTTATTTGCCAAAATATTATGTAACCATTATTGTTATTATTTATTTTATTATCATTATTTATTTGGTTACATAAAATAATATTGTTTATATTGTGTGAATATTTATTGGGTCAGCTGATAATAGGTGGGCTGAGCCCATTATTAATTAATAATATATAGAAGAGTCCCTACAACTGCCCAGAGTCTGTTTTTATTCTACCCTCTATTAAAGAATAAAGAAGACAGTTCTCTATATACGGGCCTTGGGAGCAGTTTGTACATTCTTTTATTCTTTTTATCTCCATATAATTTGATATACTCATATACTATAATCAGACTAAATTGAAAACCCTAATTAGATTATTTCTTTCAGCAACTACATGTACACTTTTCTTTATATCAAGTAAATAAAGAGAAATAGATTTGTTCTGAGTAGCACTGTATACACGCAATTTATTCCAGATTAAAAAAGACATGTTCGGACCTACCATTTTAATAAGAAGAGGAGTAATCATGGATGTCAGCAGCCACGCAACTAACGACTGGTCTTGCTATTCATATTGAAGAAATTCTTTATTAATGACATTACTGAGTTCATCCTCTAGAAAAAGAAATTTGAGAGGATATTCTTGAGTTTTTAGGAACACAACAAGCTTCAATCTTTCAACAGTAACGATTTAGTTGTTACTGTCAAATGAGAAAGTTGTCTTCATCAAGCTTGATAGAGATTAGAGTTTGTTGGGTAGGGTGGAGAAAAGAGATAGAGGAAGAAAAATTTTCAGAGTACACTGCGAAAGAAGAAGAAACCGAAGGAGCAAAAGATGTGGGAGAAACAAAAGCCATGATGAAGCGAAGAAGAGAAAACTTGTAATCTATTTTATTCACTAATATGTCACGGATACAGCTATTTATATCTATTTATATGATAGACTGAGAGATTAAAATTAGTTACACAGTATTATATACATATTATCAGTCGAAACTAGAAGTTTAAAGAGTAATTAACATCACTACAAGAAAAATGTTATTTAGAAACCAATATTTAGCTACCAAATGAAATTGTTGATAATTGTGACCAAAATAGTTACCAAATTAAATTTTGGTTGCTAAATAACTATAAACTAAAAGTAATGATTGAATTTAGTGACCAATTAAGTCAAATAAATGATATCTAACATTAGCTACCAAAATTTTAATGACCTATGTCATTAGATTTTAAATTAGTATCTAAAACTTTGCATGTCACCACCAAGATGGTAGTCCATTACTGAAGTGAAACCCAGATAATGTTACAAATTCTTCTCTTTAGAGTTGTTAGCCACTGACATATAGAAACGTGCAGATTTTATCCCTCTTTTCAACCCAGTCTTATGAAAATTATGTTACCTCTAGTGGGAAAGGTGATGATCAGACGGACTATGTGCCAGCACCATGAATCACTGAAGCAGACAAAAACAATGATGGAAGGTGTGCACACCAATTTTTGTAGACAGAACACTTGTGTAATTTACAGTAAGGAAATGTTTTATTTCAATTTCTGGAATATATGAAAAAAAAATGAATGTTATATAAGAGATGCCATCACATTAAATACTTATGATTTCTCAAATGAAATATTAGTTTGGTTCTTATCCTGTGCTCATCTTTCCTTGAAATAGTGAATCTATTTTTTCTGGCTTTGTGTTTAGTTATGGATATATTCATAACCAAAGGCTACTTAGTTTCTATTTTTCCATTCCCTATCCTGCTTTATTGCTGATTGAATCAATTTATCTTTTTGACTAATTGGTGATTATATACTGTAACCTGTAGGTGAAAATTTGGCATGTGGATATTTGTTATATTGTTTAGTAATGTTACGAAGCTGTTACTAATTAGTTCTATCGGAGAAATACTATACACAGGTCATTACAAGGATTCTTCTCTATAGTAATGCATATGGGGTTCCAAGCCGGAAGCCTGTGAGGCATTTTTCTGAGAAAGTTTATGAATCAGAGGGCACCATGAGCAAGGTGCACTTTTTATGTGGCATTCTTCTTCTTATTTCTATATATTTCTTTCTCTTAAAGTTTGAATTTTTGCAGTGTGCAGAGTCTGCTTTAAAATCAGTCATTTTTAGTTACATTTTTTTTTTTGGTTTATCTTTTGTTGTAGCTGTACTGTGTTATAAGTAAGTTACCGTGGTGATTGTTAATTACCTTTTGAATATTTCCGATTTTGTTGTAGTTTGTGTTTGAATATCCATCTTTTATTCTTATTAGTTCACCAACTTGTATTGTTTGGAGTCCAAATCAACACTTTTTTTCTTCTTCGCAAGAAACTTCGCTGTATCTTTGGTCCTGAAAGCATTGGCTGACTTGTTCATATTTTTACAATTTTTTATGTTTAAACTATGGTACTATATATACACTCATTCGATCACAGTTACTTGTAAACAAAAATAGAAGTTACAATTATTGGATTAAAATTATTTGTGAACTGGATAAAATAGTGGATGTAAAATTGATAAGGTTTACATCTATATATATTTTTTTTTGATAAAAAAAGGAAAAAAATCTATATATATATTTTTTATTTTTTCTTTCTACAACGTTTATCATTTTTTTTTAATTTTTTGTTTGCTCAATACGTGTATATCGGTTAAAAAATTCCTTTCTTGAGCTTTTATCGAAAATGCTGGAGCATTTAAAATGTATGCTTTTTCCTAGTATGACATCACAATATCATGTATTTTAAAATGAAGCATCAAGAGTGTGAATGCAAAGTGGTCAAATCCTTTGGTTGGTAAACAGCACATGATTTCAACATCTGTGGGAAATGGAGAAGAATCAATATTTCCCAAGCAGATGGCATATGGTTAAAACATTGAGATACAAACAAAACCCTTATTCTCGGTTAATTCAGGTCAGTGCCCTATGTTGCACACAACGGTAAACTCAACTAAATTTCAACTACTTTTGTTCAACTGTTCTTTAATTCATATAAATGCATGCTATGACACAAACTTAGAAGACGTGACCAACATGCATATCTTTCGTTATCACCGATGCATGCACTCAGTTTCTTCACACACATGAGTGCGAGTGGCTGTCCAACCTCTTCTACCTTCCACCATCTTTCTGCTTTATAAATTTCAGCCTCAAAAGAATCTCATTTTTTGTTCACCCTCCCTAGTAACATTCAATGGAAAGCCAAGACCCTCCAAACCCTGCACCACAAAACACTCCTTCCTTCCTTTTCACTCCCTCGTCAATGATGCAAAACCCTTTGGAACCTCAGGGTTTGCATGATGACATAGACTGGGTTAACCTTTTCTCTGGCCAAAACAGTTTCCTTGGGGATGCCAAGGCCACGATGGAATACGCTTCTTCTTCTTCATCATCATCATCCTCGTCTTCATCATCCTTATCCTGTGCTTTGATGGCAGAAAATGGTGCTCACATGGATGAAAAGAGTGATAAAGATAGAAGGAAAGGAGGCAGAATGAAGAAGACAGCACGACCCAGGTTTGCGTTTCAGACTAGAAGTGCAGATGATATTCTGGATGATGGTTATCGTTGGAGGAAATATGGGCAGAAAGCCGTGAAGAACAACATGCATCCCAGGTGCGTGATAAACCAAGTTACCTTTCTTTCAGGTTGCATGCATGCATGGTTATGTTTATCTGATTTACTCTCTCAAAGGAGGAAAATAAATATTATAGGAAGAGAATGGTATTAATTTCTTGGTGAAATGATATTATAGACCTATATACCGAAGAAATGAAAATTAATATGATGAATTATGTATGTATAAAGAAGCTGCACTATAAGAGAAGTTTCCTGCACTATAAAGAAGCTGCACTTTAAAAAAAAAATATTTAATCTTGCTTGGAGTTAAGTATAAAATAAAGATAACCATTTTTTCTTAGATTGATACCTCCAATATTTGACATAGCTACTTTTAAAGAGTTCCTAACACCCTGGTTTAATGTTGTTTAATAATGTCTCTTTATGTTTGATTTTTGTTTTGATAATTGTAACATTTAATTTTGATTTGGATATATTATATAAGGGTTGGATCATCCTTTAAATGTTTTTTATATTTTATTATCTTTTACTGTTAAAAAAAATTGAATTACATGCATGTACTGTAATGCCAATTATAATCTTAAAATAAAATTTAAACTTAAAAATTACTAAAAGATTTCTTCATCTTACATATATATATATGTTTACTTCTATCTGGAATAAAAGAAAGATAGAGATGAAATAATAGTAAAAATTAAGTTGTAAGAGAAACAGAAGTGTCAAAATATTTAGCATGGGAAAATAATTTTACGTATAAAAGTAATCTTTAAAAAAATATAATTGTGGTTAGCAACATAACATATATGAATAGTAGAAATTATAAAAAAAAAATATTTATATATTGGGTGTCTTTTTCACTGGTGTTTTATGCTATTGTGTGGCTAATAGTTATTGAATACAAAAGGTACATGTTTAATTTATTAATCTACAATTTATTTAATATATTTTAATATTTTATGAAAAGGATACCTAGCTTACAACTTTATTTAATAATATATTAATCTTCTTTTTTTAATTTATGAAGTAGTTTTCAAGATGCCACACTGTTCTTTAGAAATACATCTGGTGCAGCAAGTGGCAATTAGAAATATATAACCCCTCAAAACTCTTTGATCATGAATTCAATAATTCGAAAATGAGTTAGCTGACCCACATTGGACTATTTTCATGGCAGTTTTAATTAGAAATTTATTATTTTCTTTTTGTTTCTTATTTAAAAAATTGTACAACAAAAATTAGAGAAAATAACTTATTTTATTTTTGTTTCAATTTTTCTTTATAAACTTCAGCTAATAAAAAATAAAATAAAAACACAGGATATAATATATATATATGATTTAGATAGAAGGATTTTATATTACTAATAATTCTTATAAGCAATCAAAGGACATATCCTTTATATTAACTATAACTCTTATAAGCAATGAAAAGACAGATCCTTCCATCCAAAAAAATTGTATCCAATTATTTATGATAGGTGGATTTAGTTTATTATAGATCATGAGGACCTTGGGATATTCATACCCCAAAATGAACATTATTTAGCTAATTGTTACAACTTTTACAAGGATTAACTTGTTTGTATATATCTGATTCTAACGTACAATTTAATTCTTCTGAGACCACTAATATTGCTGGTTTGATGGTGCAAATTTTCATTTTGCATTGGACAATAAAGGAGCTACTACCGCTGCACGCATCATACGTGCAATGTGAAGAAACAGGTGCAGAGATTATCCAAAGACACTAGCATCGTGGTGACCACTTACGAGGGAATTCACAATCATCCATGCGAAAAGCTCATGGAAACCCTAACACCTCTTCTGAAGCAAATGCAGTTTCTCTCTAGATTAGGTTCCAATAACAACAACGCTCCTCCTGCTTCTCTGCTATAGCCACAACACAACATGCATGCATGTGTATGGATTTGCACAAATATATGTAATGTAACTTCATCTAAAAAAAAAGAACTCCTTCTATCAAGAACACAAGTTTCATTACCTATATTTAGGATCTTAATTTGGTTTCTGATTAATTAATTGTCGTAATTGAGATGTACAACTTACTGTCCAAAAAAAATATATGCATAGATACTGCAAATTATTACATGGATCTATATTTAAGGACTATAATACCTCTCAAAGCTAAGTATTACTATGAGATTGTGATGGATACAGTAAGATGTATTCACCTAATCCCAGAGTAGCTATGTTATGCCCATACATACATATATATATATATATATATATATATATATATATATCAAATAAAAATACAATAATTAAAAAGAAAAAATTGATGTGTTTAAGTAAACAGTTTCATTAGTGTGTACTCATTCAATGATAATCTTTTTTAGCATTCAATTATAATTTGATAGTAACAGAAGAAATTATAAGATTACAAATTAAGCAATTTCATAATTTCAACTAAACTTCATTAAAGTTCCTATATGCCTGTCCAAGGAATTTATTTGCAAAAAAACACAAAATTAGTTAGGTAGTTGTATCAACTTATCCCGTTAAAAAGTTAGAGTGTGCATGACGCAATAAGCTCTCAGTAGTTAAACTTCTTAGAGTTTAATTTTGAATGTGATGGTGTAATTTTTATATTATTAATTCATATTATCTTATTAGTTAGTTAATACATTATTTTATGAATGTTTAAACATAATTATTATTAAAAATTAATAGTTTTTGAATAATTATGTTAAACACTTAATTTAAGGACTCAAATCTCTACACTACACAGGAGAATTTATAATTTTGATGTAGAATATAAAGTTTTACATTATTAATATAATTAAACGTTAAAATAATGTATACTATATACTATAAATCAGAATAAATATTTTAAAAGTGTGAAACTTTCACCTCCTAATTATATATATATATATATAGACGAGAGACAGAGATACAGAGAAAGCTGTATTTCTTTTCCAATGTCTATTTCGTCTTTACAGTACAAGAAAATCGCGACGCAGTAAATTACCCACTTACCCATTTTTATCTTTGTCATATAATTTATCTTTAAACTATTTATATTTTATAATTTATACTATTTACATTTATTTTTAATTAATTTATTGACAATTAAAAATAATTTTATACCCATTTTTGCATTATGAATCATAAATTGAAATATAATTTATATACTTAAAAATATTATTTAACATGAATAGTAATTATATATAAT
>Ga0123340_1006900_pt1 | contig 10844 bp, 7 predicted proteins | sample SirMexnodulemix_FD_89961 | JGI IMG/M metagenome (GOLD analysis project Ga0123340, IMG submission 89961) | Root nodule microbial communities of legume samples collected from Mexico - Siratro Mexico nodule mix | ecosystem: Host-associated > Plants > Roots > Nodule | place: Mexico: Nepantla... | reverse complement strand
TCGTTGTTGTAATTTTTTTTAAAAATATAATACACATGAATGATATCATTCCTTAAGCAAAATATATATTAAAATAGGTTGTCAAACCAATTTAAAAGTAGAATATGTACATATTACCTCAAAGTGCATAAATAATTGGTTATATATTTATTTATAATTAACTTTTATCATAAATAAATACTAAACAGAAATATGCATCATTTCATTATAGAGAAACCAAAAATATTATATATTTTTTTGAATATTTTTTTTGAAATGGAATGTTAAAATAGATTTTTTTTCCTTCTTAAAACTACTTTCGCTCTTTTTTTCTGTTATAAAAATAATCATTATTGTAACTTTTAAAAAAAATAGTAAACATGAATTATATCATTCCTCTGGCAACATATATATTAAAATAGGTTGCCAAACCAATTCAATTAATATTATGTGTGCACAACCCAATACAACGTGAGAAAATAGAAGGGGAACGATGGAAGAATTAATCACCCTCAAATCGTGGACTACAGTAACGATTTTAATTAATCAATTAATTAGTTAATTAAAATTATACTTTTATTACACAATTTCATTCAATCAACTAAAATTGTTTTCTTCCACGATTTCACATAATATTAAATTAAATCGTGCAATAATGACACAATTTATTCACAATTATATCTTGCAACCTCTACACGATTTACCCACATTTGGAATTAAAAAAAAATTACACCATTTTTAGAATTTCACAAAAAAATTACCTTAGCTTGGAAAAATTGCCAACATTTTTCTTATCAAACAAAATCCAAACCCATGTACAAAAAGTGTTTAGTTGAAGGTATGATCCTCCCAATTTATACATCGTCCAGACACTCCGAATTATAGCTGATAATTTCACACAGCGAAAGTGTAAACTAACACGATTCTTTAATCCCTAATGTTCATAATTACAATCTATAGAGAATCATGGTCCCTTATCCCAAATGTATTTAGTATCAATATATCATGGAAAATGATACTTTGACACCATTGTTCATGTAACTCCCATTTGACACTCCTACGTGTCACATGGGTCCCACTAGCGAAAGAGAGAGAATGTGTTCGCCTTTGTTGCATACGGAAGGGTAATTTCGTCAAAAGAAAAATTGCAACCCATGTATGTGAAACTATTACTGAGCTAACCACTTAGGGCAATACAGCTAACCATATTTTCTTGTTGGGTTTTCTATGGCAAACCACTTATTTAAACATGGTAAACCACTTAGACATATTTCTTGAGATGTCATCCTCAGTTAATTGCTTATATAAACATGGCTAACCACTCATTTAAACATGGTAAACCACTTAGACATGTACGTATTTATTCAGATGTCATACTCAGTTAAACACTTATATAAACATGACAAACCACTTATATGAACATGGTAAACCACTTAGACATGTACTTATTTATTCAAATGTCATAATTAAAAATGATATAAACATGACAAACAACTTATATGAACATGGTAAACCACTTAGAAATGTACTTATTTATTCAGATGTCATCCTTAGTTAACCACTTAAATAAACATGGAAAACCACTTACACATATATTCAGATGTCATACTCAGTTAACCACTTATATGAACATGGCAAACTACTTATATGAACATGGTAAACCAATTAGACATGTACTTATTAATTCAGATGTTATCCTTGGTTAACAACTTAAATAAACATGGCAAACCACTTAGGCATGTACTTATTTCTTCAGATGTCATCCTTAGTTAACCGCTTATATAAACATGGCTAACCACTTATCTGAACATGGTAAACCACTTAAACATGTACGTATTTATTCATATGTCACACTCAATTAACCACTGATATAAAAATGACAAACCACTTATATGAACATGGTAAACCACTTAAAAACATGTACTTATTTATTCATATGTCATACTCAGTTAACCACTTATCTAAACATGACAAACCACTTATTTGAACATGGTAAACCGCTTGGACATGTACTTATTTATTCAGATGTTATCCTTAGTTAACCACTTATATAAACTTGACAAACCACTTAGACATGTACTTATTTATTCAGATGTCATACTCAGTGAACCACTTATATAAACATGACAAACCACTAATATAAACATGGTAAACCACTTAGACATGTACTTATTTATTCAGATGTCATACTCAGTTAACCACTTATATAAATATGAAAAACCACTTATATAAACAAGGTAAACCACTTAGACATGTACTTATTTATTCAGATGTTATCCTTAGTTAACCACTTATATAAACATGACAAATCACTTAGACATGTATTTATTTATTCAGATGTCATACTCAGTTAACCACTTATATAAACATGACGAACCACTTATTCAAAACAAACAACTTACAAAAACCAAATAAATGGTCTTCTCTACTCATTTATCTGGTTTGCTACGCACCTAATTTGAATACATACATAAATGCTTTAGTTGGAAAGAAGAAAATTATCATAAGTGGTTTACTTCGCTGATGTAGCTGGTTTGCTACACACATTATTTGAATACACACAAACATGTCTAATTTCGAAACAAGCAACTTACAAAAACCAAATAAGTGGTTTGTCATGTTTATATAAGTGGTTAACTGAGTATGACATCTGAATAAATAAGTACATATCTAAGTAGTTTACCTGGTTCAAATATGTGGTTTGTCATATTTATATAAGTGGTTAACTGAGTATGACATATGAATAAATACGTACATGTCTAAGTGGTTTACCATGTTCAGATAAGTGGTTAGCTATATTTATATAAGCGGTTAATTGAGGATGACATCTGAAAAAATACGTCTAAGTGGTCTACGTTGTTTAAATAAGTGGTTTGCCATGTTTATATAAGTGGTTAAATGATGATAACATCTGAATAAATACGTACATGTCTAAGTGGTTTACCATGTTCATATAAGCGGTTTGTCATGTTTATATAAGTGGTTAACTGAGTATGACATCTGAATAAATACGTACAAGTCTAAGTGATTTACCATGCTCAGATAAGTGGTTAGCCATGTTTATATAAATGGTTAACTAAGGATGACATATGAAGAAATACGTCTAAGTGGTTTACCATGTTGAAATAAGTGGTTTGCCATCTTTATATAAGTGCTTAAATGAGGATAACATCTGAATGAATACTTACATGTCTAAGTGGTTTACCATGTTCATATAAGTGGTATGTCCTGTTTATATAAGTGGTTAACTGAGTATGACATCTGAATAAATACGTACATGTCTAAGTGGTTTACCATGTTTAGATAGGTGGTTAGCCATGTTTATATAAGCGATTAACTGAGGATGACATATGAATAAATACGTCTAAGTGGTTTACCATGTTTAAATAAGTGGTTTGCCATGGAAAACCCAACAGGAAAATAAGGTTAGCTCTGTTGGCCTAAGTGGTTAGCTCAGTAATAGTTTCACATACATGAGTTGTAATTTTTCTTTTGACAAAATTATCCTTCCGTATACAACAAAAGCAAATGCATTCTTTCTCTTTCACTGGTGGGACCCATGTGACACGTAGGAGTGTCAAATGGGAGTTACATGAACAGTGGTGTCAAAGTATCATTTTCCATATATCATTTTCCAAAACAGTGATGTCAAAACATGTTCTCATGCACAACATTTCTTAAACATCCTCTATGATGTTCTTCAATCTAGCCTTTTCTTGGCTCCTATGTGTTTGCATTGGTCGGCCCTTCCTCTCCCCTGTATTGCCATTTTCCATCTCTTCACTTTCGAAGTTCCCTCTTAAAGTGCTTCCACACCTTGAAATGCACTTAATGTTGTAGTAGCCACATAGCCTTGGATGGAAGTATGCTACAATGGATTCCTTAAGCCAAAGCTGTTCGTCAAGGTTACACTACAAAAAAAAAAACAAAAATTACTGACGAAACAAGTCCATCGGAAACACCTAAAATCTATCGATAAATTGACTGTAGATAAATTTACCGACGGATTTAGGATAAATCCGTCGGTAAATCTGTCGATAATGATATTTTACTAACGGATAAAGTTCCATTGATAATTTAACATTTTCTTGTAATATTAGTTGCATTTATAATCCTTTGATATGTCCTGAGAAACTTTATGATAGCATTCAAATGTTTCTGCGATTATACGTTTTGATCTCCTCTGCTTTTAGCCGTCAAAGAATTTCCAGTTCTTGTATACTCCTGCCAAGGAACTCACACAGCCATTTTGTAACATAGGACTTCCAAAGTGGGTTTTTAGTTGTAGTTTTTGGCTATTCCACCCTCATCTACAATAGATATCCCACCCACAAAGACTGAATACTATTCTGCTCAGTGAGAGCAACTCAAACATCACGTGAGAGCATAAACACATGTTGCATGTAAGTTTGAAGCAACATATGGTCTAACTACTGTAATATGTTGTTGTAGATCATCCGTAAGTGACTAGACTAGCTTTATAATCGTTCTTAGGATGAGTTGTTGCAACTTGTTCTCAATTATAAGCTTTACAAGCCAAAGGGTGAGAGTGGCTCGTATGGAGTAGTGATGATATGGAGATTGTGGAAAAATTTACCTCGACCACAGCTTTTTGAGGTGGGGTCCACCCCATTGTCTAACGTTTGGTGTTGAATATATGTTTGGATGAGAATTTGATTTGTTGAATTTCCAGTAATGACACTAATGATGCATCCGAGATAGAACTTGCTCAAACTTTGTTGATGTTGATTGAATCACTCTTCATGGATTGGATTGAAATGTGAGGTCTTACGACAATGGTGTTACGTACTCTCTAGCATAATCAAGACATCATCTGAATAAGGCACATGAATAAAGGGTTCGTAATGACTTGTAATAAATGCTTACCCACGAGAGCGGAGAGCGGTGTTGATTGTATTTATGGATTATATTTTGATATAGTTGGATTTGCTAACACAAGGTCCAAAAGCCTCTCAAACAATGTTACTTTAACGGGGTAAAATGACAAAATAATTATCAAGTATAGTTACCGTCTATTATTCATTTTACCGTTTATTGTTCAATCAACACTATAATTTGGAATGATGCAACACTTTCACCTCTAACCCAAGTAGGAACTGATAGGATTGTAATAAACAAAACATGAACTTGAATTTATTGAATGGAAGATTATGGACATTTTTTTAACTTGTTTTGTTAAAATTTTGTTTAACTTTCTTAATAGTGTTTTGTAAATAAACTTATTTTAATAAGTTGTAATACTTTCTGATAAGCCGCTTCAGGATGTCATTTTAGCTTTTAGTTTCCAAGTTCTTATATTTGATTTCACAAATAAACTATGTTTAAATTTACTTTTTTGCCATTTTTACGAAAGGTAATGTTTTATTATACTTTTCTAGTTTATCTGCTTTCCCTTTTTGGGTATATAATATATTCATTTTATTTTCGATTTAAGATATAATATAAGATTAATAATAAAATACATGCTATAAAAATAATGATTAGAACTAAAAAATTATAATTAAATTGATCTTTAAAGGAAAGGCTACAAAAATTCATAAATTAAATGAAAATTATGTAATATAATTACCAAAATATATCGTTATCTATGAGTAAAATTGAAATTAATAAACTATTTTAAGAATTTTTAATCCAAAATTCAGCTATGTTTAGAGTTAAGCTAACTTTTTCACCTTTTATTACTATTGCAGGACATAATTTAAGAAATTATAACAGGAAGATATTGAAAAGAAATTTGTGACAATCTACACCCTTTAATTAATTTTTGTATTCCTTGTTTTTGTAACGCGATTGGACAAGAACTGACCATGTCTTTGGAAATGCAGGCGTAACAAAAAATGATAATAATCAAGTCCATGACAACCTTAACTACATGCTAAAGGGCAATGCAAGCTGTAGTTCAGCACTCATGTAATTGTCAGTACAGACCCCGGTGTTTCATCCCATGCCCAATTGTGATTATTATTCTCATTAGGATTGAATACTTAGTATTTATCATATCTAGGATAACGTCACTAAAACTTGGAATGAATTGATTTTGGGATTTAGTTAGTTTTTTCTACAAGAAAGCTAATTAATCACTGGTCGTTTCAAAGACGTATACTCTTTCTACCAAAATTAATATTAATTATATGAAATTGCGAACATTGATCACTATAGTTCATCAGGCACCAGCTAAAGAGCTGTTCCACAAGGAGACATTTGGTCGAGTAGAGAATTTTTCTCTCTTTAAAATAACCAATAGGTTATCCTCAATATGATTCCTTTTGAACTGGCTCCATTCCTGTCCTTTTGGTCATTAATTTGAAATAGGGTACAGTCATATGTGTTTAGTTGGAGATATTAATTCAGTGTGAATGAATGAAACTTAGTGATATAATAAATTGATATCATCTCATGCAAATATAGGTTGGCTTGGGATCAAATTAGGGTACACCCTACTACGCTAGATGGATGATGCTAATAGTTCACATGTCTCTTCCTTTTGAAGAAGGGCTAGGAAGCCAGTTAAATGCAAGAAAATCACTAGCGCTAACATAAATGAAGCATATCAAGAATATTACTTTCTTTTAGGAGTATGATAAAGACATTTAGGGATACTTCAACGCGTTTTCTGCTTACATGTCACATTGTGCATCATATCCTCCGAGTCTCCTTCATTTGTTAAATTTTGCTTTCACATGCAAGAGACGAATATTTATATTTAGCAGAATTACGCCGTAAAGCATGTGCATGGGATCATGCAAAACAGTAAAATCTTCATATTTTTTTACTTTAGGTGATGTGAATCATCGCAAATTTGTTAAACAAGGAAAAAGTATATCGCACTCTCTTGAGCATTCTGTTTTTCATTTTGAATCAAATATAGCAAGTTAATTGACAGCTATGGAACGAGAATAAAGTGGGAAACACTAAAAAATGATACGTTTCTTCATAATATCGTTGTTAAGATTAGAATTGCTGTGAGTACGCGAGAATCAGTCACATTGACGTGGCAAAGGAAATTACAAGCGATGCCAAAAGAAAACCACCACCACGTCATGAAAGCAACATAAGAAGAAATTGTAATCAAATGAAATGGAAGAGAGAGAGGTGGAACTGATAAAAATATTCTCAAGGTTTAGACCCATCATAGAGCCGGCTAAATGGAAAATCCCATGACAAAACGCCAAAATCACACTCTCTCTTGATAGAAAACCGCTACTCTTCTACACAGTCTTACCCAACGTTTTCTTCTTGTCTATATCTCTCACACCTTTCTTGCACATCCTTTTCTCACTATAAAGCCCTCACATCTTGCAAATCTCTTTAAGCATAAGAGATTCACGAATTTATTTCTTTCTGAGAGAGAGAAAGAGAAAGAGTGTGTTGATTGATTAACCCTGCTATGAATTCAGAGAAGCCAGTCAGCCCTGAGAATTTAAGTGATGAAAATGATCAAGAAGAAGCACAAGATGACACTGGTGGAACCAAACGCTCTTATGAGTGCACATTCTGCAGAAGAGGCTTCACAAACGCTCAGGCTTTAGGGGGTCATATGAATATTCATAGGAAAGACAGGGCTAAGGCCAAGCAATTCACACTTGACGCTTCACCTTCAATTAACAAGTTCTACAGTGATGAATCCATAGTCTTTCCTTTTGTCTCAGAAACTTTAAACCAACCGGCAAGGCCTTACTCCATTTTGGAGTCTTTGGAGTCTCAGAGGAACTGTGACATGCACTTTCATCCACCAGCACCTGCAAGTGCCTTTTATAATGACTTTTATGACCCAAGTTCTCGGTCTTTAAGTTTGAACCAAGAGCTTCGTGGTGCCAACTTGAGTCTCCAAATTGGTCCAAGTCATCATGTGGATGATAATATTCATCAAGTCAGGAGAGGAAACCAGAAAGATAGTGAAGTGGACTTGGAGCTCAGACTTGGCCATGATCCATACTGAAACGGCTATTTATAATTTAAGGTAATTCACATTTCTGTAGGTCTTTATATAATTAATTGAGAAGATTACATAAGCACAAATTAAATGAAATTCTTAGATAAAATTTTAGGGCAAGCCTCTTGTCTCCAAGCAAGACATGTATAACAAACGGAAGAATTTGAAAGCTGATCACAAATTCTCCACATATTATCAGGTTGAGTGCCTACAAAGGTGTATGAAGAAGTATCAGAACTAACACTGAGGTATATAAATTATATTGTTGTACTTTACTATATATATATATATATATATATATATATATGCAAGAAGTAGGAGACTAGAAAGAAAAAGCCAGCTAAATGATTAACCTTCGCGTATGCACGAGCATTTGACAGTTGAATATGTGTATATATAATGGGAGCAGCAATAACCTAGGTTTTTCTCCTTTTGCTTGTATTTCGTATGTGTGTTGTCGGATTCTTAATATAAGATACAATTAACAGTGTTCTATTCAATTTATATTGCTTTCCTACCAGTCTTTTCTTTTCACTCTATGGTAATTCAAATTTTAAAAGGCGATGGAGGTTCATATTAATTAGTTAAGAGGATTGAAGTTTGCTATGAGACGTGTCTTTTTATTTTTTTTCAGTTTATTATGCATTCAAATCATGATTCTTTCATACTATTCAGAAGATTGATTTTGATTCGTAGACAGGATATTCTATCATTTGCTTTCTTGTCAATCATTAAATTGAACATATACTGGACATCACCACATGCTACGACTGTCATTGACTAGGTTTGAATTTATTAGGGTAGATTAAGTGCCTCAAGATCTAGAATTCCAATTTTCTGATTTTGAAAATTACATAATGGCCAAAATTAATGAATAAACTCCTACCTATACGCATGACCATCCATCCTACAATAATCAATCTCATGTTTTTCTTTAATTTTTAGACACTAATTACAATTTATCTTGTGCTTCCATATGAATGAATGATTTTGAAGTTGATATAATGGAATAAATAGTTCAATGACAAAAAATTACCTGTTTAGACAGAAAAAAAAAAGGACATTTAAATTGCTACTAACTTTAAGAAATTTGTTTGAGTACTATTGGATAAATGTAATGGAAACATATTATGTTCATAAATCCACAGTATTCTTCTTCATCTAATACTTAAAACAAAAAAAAAAATCATGTTCTATGAGATTTTCTTGAAGAGTTTTGTTGATGTAAGAAGTGAGTAACAAAAAAAAGAATGGTTGTTTAAATACTCGTTAATAGTTTCTTTCTCTATATTTTTTTTTTATAAGAATTCGTTTTCGCTATATAGGAGGCACTGTACAGCAGAATATGTATTTTCTGATAAAAGGAAACCTAAAAGAAATAGATAAGACAAGGATAAATTGATGAACACAAATCAGTAAATCAAAACGAGGTCAGTTTCACTTGGGTTTCATTGTCTTGATACCAAAACATTTGGAGGTAAAAATTACAAAGACAAGTAAGAAAAATATATCAGACAATCTTTAATGTTATGCAAGCTAAAAAGGATACCTAAATGAGTGTTTAACTTCTACATATAACCAGTCTCTAAATTTATCGTTGCACTTTTGCGTTTGTAGAAAAGGATTTGGTGAAAGCCCTCTGAATATATATATTAATCCTAACAAATATTATAGTTATTGTTATATATAGTATGTGTGATTGGTTACAGAACTTTATGATCGATTATGGATACAAATGATGGCGGTATGGATGAAATTATATAATAATGATTTTTAGAGTTCTCGTAGTTTTGACGAGGATATAAAAGTTAGAAGCATCTAATAAATTGAATTTCGAAAAAACAAATATTTTTTTATCAAATAATAAAAAGTAAGTGTTGGGTAATCCGAGAGGGAAAATCGGGGAGATCTCTAATGAGAACTGAGCTAAATCCACATAAGAGAATGACGTCACCTTCAACCTAAAACCTTAAAGCATTGGGTTTGTGGGTCTTTCTTATATGTTGCTCAACTTTCTCATTCCTACTCAATGTGAGACTTAGACTCATATTTGGATACCTAACAATAAGTTAACTAGAAATACTTTAAAGATATTTTAATTCTATTACAAAAATAAATTACAATAATCTATAAAGTGTAATAAAATTTAATTATTCTTAATAACATTTTAGTGGTACAAATCAAAATGGTTCTCTAGTGTGACAAATCAACAAACATACATAACAAACAAACTACAGATTTTGTAACAAGTGACCATAAATATTAGATGTAGAACTTCGATAAATTTCTCAAACTGGTATAATTTTTATTTGAAATTCTTGAAATGATGTATTTTTGTATTTATTTTCAGATATGAGTAAATCGTGTATAAGAGACATGATATCATTGTGAAGAAATCGTGATCCTATTCCATAATTTAATATAAGATTAGATGAAATCGTGAAAAGATGACACGATTTTAATTTACTAGATGAAATGTACAACCAAGATTTTAATTAATGAGTTAATTAATATGGTAAGAATAGGATATTAGTGTGGTTAATATTTTCAACCCATTCCTGTTCAGTTTTGTTTTTTCTTTGGCACATGTGATGTATTATTAATGTGCAACTAAAATAAATGCACAGTTACAAAGTGGTTTTATTTATTGATAAAAATTGTTGAAATTAATTATGATTAAGTAATTGAAATAAATATAAAGTTAATTTAAATAGAATAGTGGTTAATGAGAAGAAAAGTTACCTGCTACAAATTTAGTTCTTAATATAAAAATAGATTTAGTTACTAAAAAATATAATTTAAAAACTAACAATAATTTATTTGAAAAACTATATAATATTTTTAAAATTTTTCATTCTAAATTTATTGCTCAATCTTAATTTTATTTTAAATTATTTTTTATATTAGTAAC
>Ga0123340_1006898_pt1 | contig 10845 bp, 10 predicted proteins | sample SirMexnodulemix_FD_89961 | JGI IMG/M metagenome (GOLD analysis project Ga0123340, IMG submission 89961) | Root nodule microbial communities of legume samples collected from Mexico - Siratro Mexico nodule mix | ecosystem: Host-associated > Plants > Roots > Nodule | place: Mexico: Nepantla... | reverse complement strand
TCTGGGATTAGTTTAGAATATTATAGTTTGTTTAGTAGACTTCATTGTGAGACTAAAATAATTAAATAGATTTGAGTGCGCTAAGCAAATTTCAGGTTGAAGCAAGATTAGTGGCTGTTCAAAATAAAGTATAAGGTTGGTGTAATTGTTGAAAGGTATAAAGCAAGATTAGTGGCAAAAGGATACACACAAATAGAGGACATTAACTACCTTCAAATTTTTTCTCTGGTAGCAAAGATGACCACTATAAGGTTGCTTGTGTCTCTAGCTTCTATATATAAGTGGGAATTGAAATAGTTAGACATAAATAATGTCTTCTTACATGGAGAATTAAAAGAAGATGTATACATGGTTATTCTTCTGTGATCACTAATACCAAAAACGCATTCTATGACAGGATAATATGTCGGTTAAAACGAAACCGATGTAAACAAAAATGCAGTGACATTTTTGTAAATATTTAAATAAATATTACGTCGGTTAACTCAAATCCGACGTAATATACCATATACTACATCAGTTACCCCTCATAATCGACGTAGAAAAGACTGAAAATGTAAAAAAAAAAAATCAAAATTTGAAAACTCTAATATGGCGGGGAAGATATAACATCGGTTACGTTCCACCAACCAACGTAATATATAGTCTATATTACGTCGGTTTAGTCCCTCAACTCACATTATATATTCACCGTGACTCAGAGTAAAAAATTTGAGAAAAATTATTTAATTTAGTATTAATATTACGTTGGTTGGAACTTTAGAACCGATGATATATTTGTCCCTACGAGAGTTTGGGAAAAAAATTCAGTAAATTAGGGTTAGATACTACGTCGGTTATTAAGTTGTAACCGACGTAATCTCCCCTATTTTAATATTTCAGCCACGGTTTTTCTCTTACGCTTTGCCTCCTTCGTTTTCACTATTGAGCGCTCTGCTAGTTTTTTTGATTCGCTTTGTCATTTTTGTGCTCGAAGTTGTTTCACGTGCCTTCATGGACTTCATTTCCTCCATTTCGTTTCGCGTGGTGCCATTTTTTCTTCTCACTGGTTTTTATATGCATTTTGCGTGGTTTCGCTTTCTCTTCTCACTAGTTTTCATTTACATATTTATGTTCACTGGTTTTACTAGGGTTCATTTGGAGTGCAAAGGCTCCGCCATTGTCTCGGTTGAGTTTTGTCACTTGAAGCGTGAGCCTTTCTCTGCCACCGTGAATGCTTGGTTCGACATCCATTGCTGGTTCTCTTTGCAAGAGGTTAGTAGTTTTATAAAATTCATTAAAAATATTTAGAAATTTATTTTTGACCCAAATTTTTTATTAGCAACTTGATTTAGGGTATATTTGATGGTAGAGTTATTACATTGTATAAATTTATCATAAATTTAGGGTTTAAAAAAATTAGGACGAAAAAACTTCAAACGACCGTAACTTTTGATCGAGAGCTCGGATTGAGACACTCCAAAAATTAAAGTTGCTTGGAACGACATAACGAAGCTTGCGGGCAATACCCAAGGGGGGATTCAAAATCCAATTTTTTTTTCAAAATTTCATCGTTTACTATTTCTTTTTTATTTTTTTAGTATTTTTTACATCCCTTTTTATTTCACCTATCTATAGTTGTCAAAAAATTCTGGAAATTGTTGTGGTGTTTCGTTGTATATATTAGAGATTTATCAAAGAATTCTGGATTTATCAAAGAATTTTTTTTTTAGTTTTAGAGGGTTTCTTTTGAGATAGATTTGGTATATTTGGTACGTGCTGTCGAACACGTCCCAAATTAACTAGGAGGCTAGATTTTGCAATATAACGAACCTAGGTCATTCTTCCAAGGACCACTTGAATGTTTTCAATCACTAAAAATATAAAACAATAGCACGGTGGAGGGGGGCATGGGGTTGGCAAGTACGATACTTAAACAGAATGAATAAAAAAAATGATTCAAGCAAAATTGAGAAGTTCACATAATGAAAATCAACCTGGTCTCCTTTCGGTTCTCCCTAATCCCTCACTGGTTCCTAAATATTATCCCAATTACATTCGTGGGTTAAACAGACCAAAATCCCTGCATCTATTTAACATCCCGAACACTCCACAATCGCGGAGCATTTACATAACATTTCAAAGGTCTTGTCCAACACTTCTCTTTGACCATCCGTTTGAGGATGATAAGTAGAGGTCATGGCAAGTTTAGTACCCTGGAGTTTAAAAAGTTGTTGCCTAAACCTGCTAATGCTTATTTTATCTCGTTCAAACACAATAGATTTTGGAAAACCATGAAGTTTCATAATGTTTTGCACAAAATTGTTTGCTACATATCTGCTATCAAAGTCAAGTTTCAAACATACAAAATGACTATATTTTGTAAGGCGATCAACAACTACCATAATCACATAATAGGCTCTGGCTAGAGGCAAGGAAACTATGAAATCCATGCTAATATCCTCCCAAACTTGGACAGGAATTGGCATAGGATGCAACAATCCAGCAGCTAATTTAGTCTCGGTCTTTGCTTGTTGGCAGATCGTACAACTCAATACATACTCTCTGATTTGGCTCCACTTGTGTGGCCAATAAAATTTGGATGAAATTTTGTCCAATGTTTTGGAAATGGCTGAGTGACCATCTAAGGCTCCATCGTGGTGTTCTTGTAAAATAATGGGAATAAGACTGCTGAATAATTATTATGATAGAGACCTTCATTGCTGCATTGACATAAGATTGTGCTCAGTTGAGTGTCCTTGGAAATATTAGATCGCAACACCTCCAACCAATCTGATTGTTGGCTAGACTAAGCTCTAAAAAAAACAACGAGAAAGGGCATCGGCAGTGACATTATCGTGACCCGGTTTGTATTGTATTTGAAAGTTGTAGCCCAACAATTTCTTGAGCCACTTATGTTGTTCTGTCCTGTGCAAATTTTGGTCCGTTAGAGCCTTCAAACTTTGCTGGTCAGTGCATATTATGAATGTGTTGTCTAATAAGTAATGCCTAAACTTGGCAATTGCCTCAGTTATGGCAAAAAATTCCCAGATATAAGTAGACTTCTTTTGCATAGTAGGGGATAACTATTTTGAAAAATAAGTTATAAGATGTTTTACCTGAGATAAGACAACCCCAATACCACTCCCGGATGCATCTGTTTCGAGTTCAAAGGACAAATCAAAATTGGGCAGGGCCAACACTGGTTCTAAAGTTATGGCAACCTTCGAATTCACAAATGTGGAAGGGGTAGCTTCATTCCATTGGAACGCCTCTTTTTATAATAAATCAGTCAAAGGAGCAGTAAGTGAAGCATAACCCTTGATGAATCTGCAATAGTAACCAGTAAAGCCTAAAAAACCCCGTAATTGCTTAATATTCATGGGTTGTGGCCAATCCAACACAACTTGAATCTTGCCTTTTTCCATGTGCACACCTCCTCCTAATATAGTGTGACCTAAGTAATCAGTTTCCTTGGTTCCAAAAAGGCATTTAGAGAATTTGGCATACAGGGACTCCTTTTGTAAGACTTGTAGAACAGTGTCTAAGTGCTTAAGATGCAACTGTCATGAAAGACTGTAAATGAGTATACCATAAAAAAAAAAACAACACAGATTTCCTTAAGTAAGGTTTAAATACATCATTCATGAGTGATTGAAAAGTAATCAGTGCATTAGTTAACCCAAATGGCATTACAAGCCATTCATAATGCCCTTGGTGGTTTCTAAAGGTTATCTTGTGGCGGTCCTCAGGTTCCACCAATATTTGGTGATAGCCGGATCGAAGATCAAGTTTAGAGAACATTGTAGCACCATATAATTCATCTAGGAGTTCATCCACCATGGGAATTGGAAAATTATCCTTCACCATTGTTATTTAAAGCCCTGTAATCAGTGCAAAAGCGTCATGTTCCATCTTTTTTCCTAACTAAGAGAAGAGGAGAAGAGAATGGACTCTTACTTCGCTGTATGATTCCTTCTTTCAAGATTTGACCTACCATCAATTCAATCTGCTCCTTTTGGCTATGAGGGTACCAGTAAGGTCCCACTTTGACTGGAGCAGCCCCTTGCACCAAGGGAATGACATGGTCGTGGTCTCGCTGTGGTGGAAGCCCTGGTGGTGTAGAAAACACTGAAGCATAATTTTCAGAAGCTTCGTTAATGTAGAGTACATATTGGCCAGTGGTAAGAATGAGTGTAGTTGCTCATCCTCCTTTTGTTGTACTTGTATAGCATAAGTCTCTACTATAACATCAATGTGTACTAAACGTTTGATATGATTGTATTGAGCTTGGGCCGACATTTAAGCATTTTCACCAAAAATAATAATAAAGGCACCGTCATGCAAGAATCGACTATATGAATTTTGATAATCCACAATGTGAGCACCTAATTGCTTAAGCCATGTAGTACCGATAACATATCATCACCTGCAACATTAACAACATACACCTCAGGAATTTGCACAGTGTAACCTTGCATGGTAACTTCTATCAAATGAAATATATCCGTTTGCTGTCATCAATTCAAAATTTCCCACCATTACACGAAACCACGGAGTTGGTTGCGTGTTAGACTAAGGAATTTAGCAATTCTAGGTTGAGGTAAACTGTCTGAACTACCACCATCAATGAGGGCATGAATGTGCATGCCATTTATTTGTGATCTAACATGAATGGTAGACGGAGCCATACATTGCATTAAAAGACATGTGATGTGCCAACACCTGTTAATCGAGTTGATATACTTCACCATTGTCCTTGAGTTATTGTTCAAGGGTTTCTGATTGTAAGAGATCACTATCATCCTCAGCTTCAAGTTGATAAAGCATAAAGTGTCTATTGGGGCATTTGTGGTTAGGTGAATATTGTCATCACACCAAAAGCAAATTCCCTGCTCTCGACGTCTCTGTTGTTCTGCTGGTGACATTCTTTTGATTGGGTTTTTTGTGGTTAATGGTTGTTGGTTCGGTGTAGGAAGTAGGGGTAGTAGTGTGGATGTGAATGGAGGACCTGGAGGCACGTTGGTTAGAACTGTGGGTTGTGAAGGACGGTATTGCTGGGACCAATCGTGATTTTAGTGTTGGTGTTACATTTATCCTCAAACAGTCAAGCTAAGCTACCATCACTCATTAAAGACGGAGGGCATCTGGTTTTTACTTCATGCATAATCTCCAGATGTAGCCTACTAAGAAAATAGTCAAAAAGTGCATCATGGGGCTCAATATTACTATGATTTGCCAATGATATGAACTCAATATAATAATCTGCAACTGATCCACTTCGATGAAGTTTAAATAGTAGCTCCCGCGGTGATTCATACAAAGACGGTCTAAATTCAATCTTGATCGCTCCCTTTAATTGATCCCAAGAACAGAATGGGGTATGATGTTGGGACATCTAAAACCAGGGTATTGCCATGCTCTGCATATGAAAAGCAACAATGCCCAGTTGTTCTTCCACTGGAACTCGACATAGATCAAAGTATTGATCCATGGAAAAATTTCACCCAAAGGCGTCATGACCATTAAACTTTGGGACATCATAGTTTGATCGTCTAGCCACGAACGAAGAACGAAAATGGGTGCTAGGAGCACCACTTGAGTTCTCGCCATGCACCTATTCCTGGTAATGGAGTTGATTAATGAAGTGTTGCAGCGCTTCAAATCGTCGATCGAATATCTCTGCAGCTCGTGCCCACTCAACACCGTCTTTCCCCTTCGATTCTTCAAACATCTAGAACAATTGTCGAATTTCTATCTCTATCGTTTTCATGCGTGTATTTTTAGCTATCGTCATGCTCTTGTAGAGGTGAGGTCAAGAATGAAAGCACCAAATTGGAAGGTGAAAATTATAATGAACGATTACGGAATAAGGAAAAAGACAATGTAATGGTGCCTCAAGGTTCCTTAAACCAGTACAACCCTTGATGGAAATTCAGCAACAAAGTTTTTTCTAAGAATTTAGAAATTAGTGAATCCAGTGAAAACAATTGACCAAGAAATTATGCTCACAGCAGCAGATCCTGTGTCAAAAGGGAAAAGAACGGATGAGGAGATAGCAAGAGATAGAGATAACAAAATTTGTTAGAGGAGAGGATAAAGGGAGAGAAATTCACCACACTCATTGGTTACCAAGAATAACCAATCATTCTCTTATTTGATGCTCACTTCCTTTGGCTCCTCCGTGGGCTCGTGACTTTAGGATCTTCTGCCACCTGTTCTCTTTGTGTAACAAACTCATTAGTCTCATAATGTTGTGATATATCATTACTTGGGCTCACATCTTCATTACTACTGTTGTTAACATTTTGCTCCCTTACAACCTATTTATTGGTTTTCTAATAGAACAAAAATTGATACTAGTCAAACTGGTATCTCAACACCCTCCCATAGATGATGTATATTTATTATTCCAAGCTTGCTCAAAATTGATCTGAAACTCTATCGACTTAAAACTTTTGTTAAAATGTTAACTAGATGATATGAGGATAGTATAGGTAGCAAATGAAAAATTGAAATTGTTTTGAATAAAATTTATTGTATGTTCTTGATTGTCACTTGAATGTTCACATGCAATTTTATATTTTTTCATAAAACATAACATTTTCTATTATTATTAGTGTCCAAAACAACTACTACAAGCATATGGGCTATTAGCTACCATGAGAAAGCACCGGCTTAACATGAAACACAAATAGAGTGGGCCAAACGAATTCTAAGCGGACACAAAAATAAGTGTAAAAATTAGATTGGACCACGCCCACTCTAGACTGACGCTAGAGTCAAATAAAAAATAATAAATATTCATGAGCATGTGTCAACTAAACTGATGAATAAAAAAAATTATTAAATAGAGTAGGCTTAACCTACTCTAGACCGATGCAAATAAGAGAAAAAAATGAATAATAGGGGATTTGTAGAAGAAATAATTGTTTAGTAATTGGGATGATAGTGTGGGCTAGACTGATGTAGACTCTTACTGCAACCCATAAACGAGGCCTCTTTCTTATTTCACTTTTTCCAAATCTCAAAGTTCACTTTACCTTCCTCTCTAGCAGAGCCGTTTTCACAGCTCACATATCTTCGCACCCCCTTGCCATTTTGTGCATAGAAATCTTCTCCAAATCACATTCTTGAGCTCATTTCACAATTATTATAGTTGTAATTCCTACTAAGAATGTTTTTTTCAATCTTTTTATTTTTGAATTGTTTCTTCTGGTGTTGTGGACATTGTTGGGTGTGAACCCTCAATTTGGGAGCATAGTAGGTGAAGCGCCATGTGGAGAAGGAGGCACGTTTGCATTTGTTGGAGTAGAGGTATGTGATTTGGTTTAGGGTAAGTGTGATACTTGGTTGTGATAGTTGGTTTCATTGAAAGGGAGAAAACAAGAATAAGTCCTGATTTCTCTCCACGATAAACGATATAGATAGGGATTTATAAGATTGAGACTCTAATCAATAAAATTCTTATTTTATTTTATTGTAGAAATTGTTTCTGATTGTGTATGTTCCATTGAAATTTGGAAAAGTAACCAAGAAAGTTAAAAGGAAAAACAATTGGATAAAAAAAAAAGAACAGATGCAACATAAGTATAGCAAACCTTAACCTCTCTTATATCAGTTAGAAAATGGTATCTTATCTGTCAAAACAAACATACTAAGATTTCACTCTTAGAAACTCAAAAAATCCTTGAGGAGTGTTGATAGTGAAAAATAGAACATCACCACATAGAAAAGTTTCCTAGACAGAAAAGAGGAAGAGAACACCACAGAAGAAAAGAGAAAATGTAAAAATGTAAAACATTAAAAAGGTAAATGTATTTATGGTCTTCTAACATAACAAAACATGACACTAATTAAACGAGTATCTCAACACACGTGAAAGTGATTTTGAGTCGGCATCCTTTCTTTCCCGATGCAACCATAATCAACCAAAAGAATTGATTTAAAAGAATAGTTAGCAGGTGATTGCTTCAGAGAAAGCTAAATAATTATTGCCTGAAACATTTTTTTATTGCAGTGCGACAACAGCAAAATATATTGTCTCAGTGTTGATAAATGGAAGCCCTAGGACTATTGGATGGGATTGGTGGAAATAAGGTTGTTGATGTAAAACTTTTACAATTTGTAGATGACACCTTATTTTTTCTGCCAACCAAAATACAAGTGCATATGAACAATCAAGGCTATTCTACGCAACTTCGAAGTAGTGTCAGGATTAAGGGTCAACTTCCACAAAAGACAAGTTGGTGCAATAGGGGTTAGATGATGTGGACTTGAATACTTTCTCAAAATGCTTAAATTATGGTAGAATGGAATTTTCATTCAAATATCTAGGTATTACAATAGGGGGAAATCCTAGAAATGAGGAGTTTTGGAGACCAATAATCCATAAAATCAGATTTAGGCTCTGCACATGGAAGGGTCAGTTGTTGTCTATGGCCGGAAGGATTCGTTTGATCAAATCAGTGATCATTGCTATTCCCTTATTCTAGGTCTCTTTTTTTAAACTTTCAATTTTGGTTTGTAAGACAATTAAAAGAATACAAGCCAAGTTCTTGTGGGACTGAGGTCCTGAGAGCAGGAAAATCAATTGGCTTGGAGCAAAGTATGCTCGCCAGTGAAGGTGGATTGGGAATCAAAGATATAAGAAGATTTAATGCAGCCTTAGTAGCTAAATGGAAATAGAGATTAGGAATAGGGGAAATGGGAGTGTGGAAAGAAGTTTTGGAGTCTATGTATGGTGGCTAGAAGGAAATGCCAAGAACTATGATAGATAGGAAAAGTTCTTATTGGTGGTGGAAGGATCTGTGTAAAATTTGTGAGGCAGATAAGTAAAATAATTGGTTCGACGAAAAGATCAATTGGAAACTTGGTAATGGGAGAATAATAAATTTTTGGAAGGATAGATGGATTGGAGAATTTCTTCTCAAAGAGACTTTTCCTAGATTGTATTCCATATCAGAGTGTAAGGACAAAACAGATAGTGAGGTGAGTGTTTGGGTGAATAATGGGAAGGGGCAGGAGTTTAGATGGAGACTGCCATGGAGAAGAGATATGTTTGAGTGAGAGGAAGAATTAAAACAACAATTATTTAATCTAATTTTTAATGCCCAATGAAAGAAAGGAGAATTGGATAGTTGGATTTGGGATGAGAACGGGTCAAGCACATACTCAGTCCAATTAGGATATCAAGTGCTACAGGAAGAATATCACTTACCACAGTGTGTATGGTTCAAGGCGTTATGGGCACTCAAATTACCGGGGCTAGCAAAGGTTTACATTTGGAGGGCAATGATAGATAGGCTACCAACCAGAGTGAATATGATAAAAAGGGGAGTTAATATACAAAATAATTCGTGCCCTCTTTGTTCGAAGGCGGAGGAAACAGTGGGACATCTTTTCATAGGATGCGAGTAGCTCAAAAAGTTTGGGACAATTGTAACAATTGGTTAGGCATATCTTCAGTTAGACATAATGATGTTGTCAGTCAATTTAGGAATTTTTATGTCACAGGGTTAGGACGGAAAGGAAATCAGGTATGGAAAGGAGTGTTCGTTGCTATAGTTAATGAAATTTGGAAACATAGAAACAAAATTGTTTTTCAGGAAGGAAGAGTGGATGCGGTAGAAATTTTCACAGTAGCACAGTCCAACATACGGTTATGGGCTAAGTTTAAATGACAAAGGGTATATAGGTCTTACTCAGATTGGTACTTTTGCACAACTATATGTCTGGCAGATTTCCAATGATTACAATTAGGCATATTGTGGTTAGCCTTCATAGGAAGAAGTGGTAATCACATAGGATAAGGGAAACAAAGTACGTTGTTTGTTTGATGTATGCAGGTAAAGCACATGGAACTTCAAAACTCAAGGATACACTAGAGAGTGAAAGGTGGACCCCAATTCCACTTTGGAAGCCAATCGTTCTGGATGAGATTGTTGCAACCCAATTATTCTAGGTGTAGTAGGGTTACTAACGAGAAGAAGCAAGTATTTATTCATAATCATAATCCAACTGGAAGCAGTTCAAATGGCCACATGTGGATAGTTAGGTTTGTTTACATGTTTCTGTAACTTTTGTTACCTGTACTAGCGGTGCACTGCAGTTTAAATAATTGTTGAGTTATGCCGTTTCTGTTTGATTATTCCATTATTTGTCAGATGTGGACCAGTTTCCATCATATTATCTAATGTTCAAAGCCATGTGTATTCTTGACTACGAGGGCTGTTTTTATGGCTTTCTTCCATGTGTTGTAATTCTTGTAATTCTAACCAACGTGACAACGAATGAGATAGTGCGTTACATGAGCTCAGGGCTGTCACATGAATGTAAGAAGCAGATCTTCAATGCAGAAAGAAAGCATAGAAAGTCGAATGTAAAAATGTGGAAAGATATGGCAAGAAATGAACTTCATCTCTTTGAATCAATTATTGGATGCGATTTTATAGAATAAACGACTTAATTTAATATAGGGAAAAATTATCAGAATTAAATATTAACAACTATAAGTAAAACCAAAATTGCACATCAACTACATGTACATCAAAAGCTAAAAGAAAATAAGTCAGGTTGTTTGAAGTATGAGGTCGTAAAAAAAACTAAGAATTATATAAACCGACTTCCATTCAATATAGGAAATATGCAAATAAAGTTCAAATAAAAGGATTGACATGTTGATGGAAAAGAATTTGAAGACGACACCCCTTAAAAAAAATACTTAACATATAGCAATATTTTTATGATATTGAATTGATATTCTTTTTACAGGTGTGAATGATTGTAAAACACACGTTAATATTAGGATTGTGTATTAAATTATTATTATTATTATTATTATTATTATTATTATTATTATTATTA
>Ga0123340_1006894_pt1 | contig 10846 bp, 4 predicted proteins | sample SirMexnodulemix_FD_89961 | JGI IMG/M metagenome (GOLD analysis project Ga0123340, IMG submission 89961) | Root nodule microbial communities of legume samples collected from Mexico - Siratro Mexico nodule mix | ecosystem: Host-associated > Plants > Roots > Nodule | place: Mexico: Nepantla... | reverse complement strand
GCTTTATTATTAAAATAAATAGTTACACCAACAACTTTAAATAATGTAAATCCACTTTATATTATAATATTTTAACAGAAATTTGAGGTAGTGAAATAATTTTTCAGTTTAATTTACATAAATATATCTCTAGAAATTGTATTAATAAGAAAAAGATAAAAAGATAGTTATATATGATAAAAAAAATAATTATATATGATAAAAACATAAATAGTTATAAGAATGATAATAAAGATTTATTACATTGATAAATAAAAGATAATTTTCTTTGTTATATTTGAATGAATATTGTTAGGCAATGTTACATTTGAAACAACTTTAATAGTCATTAGGAGAAACGAAACGTTATGGGCCTAATAAAGCTTTTTCGCCTATTTGGCTCAAGGCTGGGGTCTTGTGTCCTCTCCTGGATCTAGGGTGTGCTAAGTAAAAAGAGAGGTACAAAATATAATTTTTTATCTAAAGATAGGTCAAGCAGTATGATCTTATTATCCCTTTATTTAAACGTTGCCCTATCTCACTATAATGTGGATCCAACAACTTTACGGGTATAATAATAATAATAATATTATTATTATTATTATTATTATAATATTTTAACAAAAATTTGAAGGAGTAAAATAATTTTTCAGTACTCAATTGTTGGTCTCTACGGGTCACTGGCTTCTTAAAATGGATGTTGAATTATTACATTTGAAACGACTTTAATAGTCATTATGAGAAATGTTATGTGTCTATTAAAGTCTTTTGGCCTATTCGGCTCAAGATGGGACCTTGTGTCCTCTCCTAGGCCTACGATGTGTTTAGTAAAAAGAGAGATACGAAGTATAATCCTTTTATCTAAAGAAGAGCCAAGCGATACGAGCTTATTAACTTTTTATTTAAAGACTGCTCTTTACTGTATCTCAAAATGTTTTTTGAGGCACCTCCAAACTTTTAAAAGATGTCCAAAATGTCTTTGAATTATTATTGTGCAGATAAAATTGTCCTTCAGAATCATAAAGTCTTCCAAATCACCTCCGCTACTTTGTATGTACTACCGTCACCTCCAACTCACCTCCACTAATTTCATTTGCATTGTCATCGCTGGTTTGCTTCCGTCAACCACCACCATCTACATACTTATCAACCATTTTGAGATAAGGATGCTTTATTAAACGTTTTGTGGTTGATTTAGGTGGTTTCTGCGATTTGGGGGGTATTTTGTGGGTTTTTGATTTTCGTTGACAATGAATTATGAAATGAGTTATTCCGAAACTATCATCTGAATCCAGAGAACAGTTCCGGAACAGCCCATTCTGTAACTCATTGTCAACAAAAGAACAGTTGAGGAATGAGCTATTCCAGAACTATCATTAGGATCCGGATAATAGTTCCGAATAATCCATTTCGAAACTATTTGGTTTTGTTAACAATAAGTTGTAGAATGGACTGTTCCGAAACTATTCTCTAGATTCAGATAACAATTTGGGAACAACGATTATGCGACTATTCTATGCCGCCATCACTGCACTGTTGATTTTCTACCGCTGCTCAATCACCACTCCACCATCGCCATTGACACACACCATTGCTCAAAGCTCCTCCTGCCTGAGAACACAATTCCAACTGTCCACCTTTACTACACCTTCCTCTTCCACTGCTATTGTTTTAATATACAGAAAGATAAAACTGTCTTTGTAAACAGGACAATTTAGAAATTTTTTTAAAATTTGGAGATGACTAAAGAAGTCTTATTTAAACTAACCTTATTTTATAATAAATACATACCCAACAACTTTACGGGAATAATAATAATAATAAAAAAAAAATTGTTAAGATTATTAAAACTAATTTTATATCTATAAATAACAATTGGGATATCAAGTTAAATAACTAATTAGAATATTCAATTGGACTACTTATCCATATTTGCTTTTGAAAAAAAAATACAAATTAAAAATTATAACAATAACGAAATTTATGAACTGAATATACTTAATTTAAGTATTTTACCTGTTTTTACACCAAATTTAATTATGTACAAAAATTAAAAAAGAAAAAACTATTTACAGCAGAATTACGAAGTTGCGAAATGCCAAGTCATACTACAGACCTAATAATTTAACTTATTGGAGTCATAACAACGAGAAAACACTGGGAACAGACAAGGACGAATACTCACAAATCAAAACTGAGTACAAAAATGGAAGACAAAGATAAAAACAGTAGTTGTTGAATGGGTATATTTGGGTTTTCCAGTGCGAAGTGGGAAACGAAAGCGAATATGCGTAGAGCGAAATAAGAAGATTCTGGCGTAAGCAGCATCTTCCTCTCTCTTATTCTATTCCCTTATTTTATTTTTGTTTCTTATATCTCAAAATTCAAAATACCCATCAACTGGAAAATCAATCGCAGCTTCACCTCCTTCTCCTTTATAAATACAATACTCGCCTCTGCATTGCTACCTATTCATTCTCAGGTTCTCTCTCACTCTCTCCCACACTATTCTAAACTTTTATTTTCTCTTTTGTGGTTTTTTGTTGAAGCGAAATCAAGGTTTAACTGTTGTTGGAGTTTAATTCAATGGAAACTTGATATAGTTATTATGCTGGTTATACTGTTGTTTCTTCTTTAGGAATGTTGATGAGAAATGCTGTATAGTAATTGGGCATGTGGTTTTTCCTGGTCAATACCAGAATGAACGAATATGGGTGGGGATTAGCTTTATGAGGATTGAATTGAGTACATAAAACGTAAAAATGCCCAGTAATATTTTAGATTATCTCTCCGTATTCATTATTTGTTTCCCTATAATTAGGATTGAGACTTTTTTTGTTTTTGATCGGTGATTAAGAGTTTATGATATAGGTATAGGAATAGGATTTTGAGTTTGATTTCGGTTCATTAATGATGTAAATAATTTGTAAGAATCGACTAACGTATCTTGCCTATCGGATTGATTTTGGATTGGTTCTTTGTGTTTTATAACACTAAGTAGTATATCGTGTTGAATCAAGTGGCTGCACATTGCAAACGATGATATTTTTGTATTTCTTTTCTAGTTGAATCCAATACAACAGGAACGAGGGATTTTTTCATATCTTAGTTCATTGGTTTTTTCCATTAGAGGAATTTTGTTATACCTTAATGCATTGGATTTTTTCATGAGAGGAATTTTGTCACCAACGGCTACCTGTGTATTCTCCTGTCTTGTTCTGTTCACCAATGAATTAAAAGTACTTGCGTGCCTATGATGCATAGCTACTTGGAGATTCTATTTAGGTTGTTTTAATTGTGACAATCTGAAGGGGGATGATGATCGAGTTTCAGCTATCTGAAGTGCTGAATTGGAAAATATTTCGAAATCAGGGATATTCAACTCATGATTCTCTAAATATAAATATAGATAGATTGACAGATACATAAATAGATAGATAAATAGATGATTCTCTAAATATAAATATAAATATAAATATAAATATAAATAGATAGACAGATAGATAAATAGATAGATTGATAGATATGTATATATAGGACATATCTAGCTAGAAGTTCATGCCGAACAAATTTTATATTGGTCCTATCAAAGAAATTTTTACGAATTCAGGGATAGTTATCTCATTTAATTTTGAAGTTTGAAGTCAACCCAATTTTTGTCATGGCCAATTAATTACGAATTACAATAAAAAGTGGAAGGTTGAGTCAAATTCTTGGATCATTTGTTATATAATCACTGTCATTAGCAGTTCTTCCACTATTTTAATCATTATAAATACACCTGCTTGTTCTTCGATCATTTGTTATATAATCATTGTCATTAGCAGTTCTTCATGCTTGTATGTTTTTGGTTGAATGATAAAACTACATACACACTGGTTCCAAATTTTATGAAGTAATACCAATACTCTCTTCTTAATACAGCATTGTTGGCTCGACTGAACACTCGCCAAATAACCAGTACCAGCAACTTGTTGCTGGTACTCAAGTTGATCAGCATCTTCTGTGGGGGAGGACATGACTCAAAACAGCATTCTGAATCACAGTAGAGCCCTTGAGGGTGTCCATGGAGTTCAAGTGGCACCTCACTCACCGTTTGATTTGACAGAAACTACTCAAAGTGGGGGCTTTCACACTTCAACAGGCCGAGTGTCAACTACTGAAGCAAATCAGCAGCTGCTAATGCAGTGAGTAAAATATGGACCCAGCAGAACTGTCATACAATTTTTACTTGACTGTAGATTTTTTATGAAATTGACAAGAACTGAAAATTTACAAAGCCGTGCACACCACTAACCTACTTCTTACATGTACCAGAAGACTGTGGCACCAGAGACCAGCATGCTTAAGACCCATCCATTGTAGTATTAGTTGTCATGGTAATATTGAGAATTATTCTTTCCATTTGATGTTTTGTTAATTTGTTTCCCATGAATGATCCTATCTTGTGTAAATAATTGTTATTACCGCATCCCTTTATCAGGTGATCAGAATCTTGCTGAAAGGTTTGCTAATGTGATTACATCAATTCCTTTTATAGCTCTTGGAATCCATGCCCCCAGGTAATAATATTTTCCTCCTAGCATCATAAATTACTTTGGCTAGAAAAATAGCCTATGTAATCTTATAAATAACTGTGTAATATAGGAAGAATGTCAATTCAAAGTTGTATGCTAATTCACTAATTGGAGTTGGAGTGGCCTCAAGCATGTATCATTCTTCAAGAGGAAGGTTGAGGAAATTTTTGAGATGGGTTGACTACACAATGATAGCCACGACAACTGTTGTGAGTAACATACAGATAAATATAATTATATTTGCTGTATTCTGTACTAGGAAGCATTTATCAATATTGTCTGGATCTAATAATTGGAAATTATGCCCCACTACTACAGCCAATGAATCAGACTCTGGTTAGGGAACTTAAGTTTTTTCTGCAGGGTCATCAGCACATCTGCACGTCCACACAATTTAGAAATGTCCTTTGTCTCTAATTTTGTTTCAAATGGCAAATTTCTTGTATATGTTTTACGATAGTTAAAGTAAATCTTTATGCCATCTATTGTGTTTTCAGTATCTGGATTGAGTACGTATGTCTAACTTTTTTTGGAGAGAAAGGTTTATTATAAGTTGGTGCTTTCTATAGATTACTTTTTTATATTTCTTTCATAGAGTTAGTTAAAAGGGATTGTTTGAAATCAGGACTATTCTATAAATGAGAGGTTTGATTATCATATACGCTATATTCGGAAATAACCAAGTTTCAATATTTTAACATCTTACAATTTGGGCTTTGGGTTTAACTTATTGTGTTATTCCAACACACCCTCTAATGCCCAAGTCTTGACATCTGGAACATGGTCAAATGTGGGTGGCCCAATAATAACACCCTCTCACCTATGAATAGACATCTAGAGCATAGACAAATAAAAGTATGCAATAATTGATAAAAAATAGGCTTTTATAATCTTAGAATTTAAACTCTTAAGTCTACCTATGCAAACCCAACTCGTAAGCTGAGAAAGTCTGATGAAGTTTACATTGATTATATCTCTAGTTAATGTTTGGGATCTCAACAAAAAATAAGGTCTTGTTGGTTTTTTCATGATTTTATTATCCTCAATGCCTTAATTTTTTTTTTCTTTTTTGCTTTGTAGCTTAAGTATAACAACGAAATAAAGAGGGCACATTACTTGTGTATTTGGACTTGTTTTGTGTATGTGTTGCATTTTTCTTTATTTTCTAGCATGACATTCTTATATTATTTTCTGAGTAAATTAATTTGATATCGTATTTGAATATAAAAATCATTGTGCAGTGTTTGTCAATGGCCCTCAGAAATGAGAATCCCAAGTTACTGATGGCAGCGTCTGCAATATTTCTTCCAGTTAATCCAATGATGGTTTCAGTTATTCACACTGGGATGATGGAGGTAAGTTTTACAACTATTTATTTATGATGATTTACATTTTATTTGTAAAGCCTGGTTTCCAATTTAACCATCAACATAAAGCCCATTCCGAAATACATGCAAATGTCAAAAGAGAAGTTGTGGGGATACGGATTTAAGGAGGGATGATTGAAGGCTCTTTCTTTAGAAACTCCTATAATTTCTTCCCTCCAATACTCTGGAAATACATTCTAGATTATATAATCCAGAAAAATATTTTTAAAAATATATTTTAGATTTTGCAGTTCTAAATATATTTTTGGATTAACGTGATGAAATATATTTTTGAACTCTAGATTGTAGAATTCAAAATACGTTTTTAAATTTGAGATTATGATCTATGAACAATTTTGACTTTTTCAATACTTTATAGAAGTGCATAAAAAGATTCTATGGGGGTGGAGGAAGAAAGTGTAATGATTAAAGTGGGGAATGTTGGGCTATGGTGCTCAATTTGTTCGAAAACAAAAATTATGAACCTTCTCTTTCTTATATAGAAGTACTGAAATATGTAGTCTTGTATAATTTATCAATTAACTCGAGTATATAAATTTTTGGATAGACCTTTCTCAATTTAAACTTTATCAATGCGTCACATGAATTGCACCACAGGCGTCTCTATCTTTTTTTTTTTTTTTCAAACAGTTTTCTTAAATATACTTATTAAGTTATCCTGCATGTAGCAATTTAAAAAGTTTATTTTAATTTATATAATAATAGAAAAATTCATTTTTTTACAATAATGAAATATCTCCTAATAATACTTTATTTCTTCATCAAACACGATTTCATCATTGTTTTTGTAATGATATCCTTTTTCTGTTTATAAATTTTTAATTTCTATATTTAAATTTTGTGTAAATATAAAATGGTTTTGGTTTTGTATACCTGTCTCAAAGACAGAGGTAGGAATTGTATAAAAATAATAATAAATGAAAAACTTTTATAAGAAATAAGAATGAGAATGCATTAACAACATTGACTGAACTTTGCATTTTTTTAAGAAATCACTTTTGATTCTTTACTGTTGCTTTTAGTAAAGAATTTTTTTGATACCTTGGAATCATGATTTATGGGAATTTTATAGTTTCTGGAAATGATTATTATTTTTTTGTTTGTTAAAAAATATTGCTAAAACTATTTATATTATGACTGAAATTTTCTATAATCAAAAGTAATGTGTTATTTTTTGCTTAAATCTTTAATTTTTTATCATATTAAATTATTTCATAATATTTATGTGAGAAACTTCTTCAAAAAAAAACTATTCCCAGGAAACATTATTTCTTTAAAATGTTATTTCTAAAAGATAAACCAAACATGGAAAATATACTATACCGATTTTAGATTTTCAGAAAATTAAAAATATTTCTTCTATCCAACGACTAAGGTTAGCAAAACAAAATTTAAAAGCATTCATGCAAATGTATCGAAATATTGTTACTTTGTCCTTTAAAATGCTATATAGATCTGTCGATTAATTTGAGGGGATGAGACATAAACAACATAAAAATTGCAAAAATAAATAAACGATAAATGTTTTGAATAAAATAATTAGTATATAAAAGTATATCTAGCTACAATATTTTCTAGTATAATTTTTTGGCATCAAAAGTGTAATTTTATCATTAATACCTTTTCATCCTGGGAATGTATTCTTTAAAAAGGTGTTTTTGGCTCTGGCACAGCTCTTGTACGTAGTGTAGTAACAAGATGATCTTGGAAAAATTAGAAGTAAACATTTCATAGTTAAGCTTTTCTCACTGTTATTTTTCTAATCTAGGTAGCATTTGCTAAAAGGGCATTGAAGGATCCAGACTTGAGGATGGCTCACACAGTGCATAAGATGTCATCATTGCTTGGCGGTATGCTTTTTGTGGCTGATGATGTATTTCCTAAAACCCCTTACCTTCATGCTGCATGGCATCTTGCTGCTGCTGTTGGTGTTGGCACCTGCAATAAGCTTCTTGAGTAAGCATGCACACTCATTCAAATCTGGAAACAATGCATTCTGAATAAGAATAGCATCAGCATAATCTGTCGACTTAATTTGTAAAAACAGTGATTGGGACCATGAGGTACTCATTGTATCTTCTTGTATTATTAGGTTCAGGATGTAGATGAATTCAGTGCAAATTAAGTTCCCAATTATTTACCTAATTCAATTTGCAGTTTTATGTTCATTAGAAAGGGATTCATGCAGGAAAAACTGGCATCTATTCTTATTTGATGAGCATGCTGTTATAAAACATCTTGCATTATAATATCTTCCTGCACATATATTTTGACTTTTCTGTTGTAATTTTTTTGTTTGCTTCCTACACGTGTTGGATTTTGTGAAAATTGGAAATATATGATATGATGATTTTTACGAAGTACATTAACTCATTTCCCAATCAACAGTTTAAACTAGAACCTGATAAGATGGAAAACAACAAAAGATTTGATGTGGATGGGCTAAGGTTATGATGATAAATAATAATAAAACAAGTAGCCCGAATATTTAATTTGACAATCCGACTATGATTGAGATGGCATTGAATCATAAAAGAAGAAAAAGGATAGGGAGAACTGGTAGAAGAAGGAGCAAAAATTAGAACACTTTCAGAATCTAATTCATATGCCCTAATTGGATAAAATAATTTTACATTGTGTTGGAGCAATGTGCAGACATTTTTTAGTGTTTTAAGAGTGGTTCAAAGTTTAAAGCTATGCAACGACTTAAGAGTGGTTCAAAGTTCAATAACTTCTATAAAATGCAAATTTGAGTCTAAAGAGATGCTTCAAAAGAGTTATCTATCTATAGGATTTATAAGATGTTATGTCAACAATTTAAGACTAAGAATTATTGCATAGGTAATCAAGGTTGACGATATGGATAAGATGGCGTTGATGTTAGACTCCAATTAGTATACTAGACGATGTTTTAAGTCTTTAGATTTAGACTACCCTTGGATGATGTCTAATATTCCCACAACAATACTCAAAAAATGAGTTTTAATGTAACCAAATGAGTAGAGATTGGATGAAAGACATATATATTTTCCTACACAAGTCTTTACGTGGAAATTAGTTTGCGTCCAAACGCAAACAATTTCATAAGACTGGACGAATATCTCGCTTTCAGTATTTCTTGAGTTGTGTTTTTATTCTTGTCGTTTTATGTTTATGGGCCTTGGGCCTCCAAATTTTACGTATCTGCATGTATATAAATATAACATGCATTACGTGCTGTGATGTATGTAAAAAGGCATTATTAGAATCAGTTTATTACATTTTCTCTCTACTTCTTCCGTTTCTCTATATTATCCGTTCTTCGCGATTCTTTTCATCCTTTGCGTTCATAGCAAAATTCATTATGGTATGAGGCTTTACCTCTTGTACTCTTTTTTACTTGTTCTTGATAATTCTTGCAACGTTCCTCTTTCTTTTATTTGTGCTCTGTTTTTCTTTCCGGTTTTCTTTTTCATGAATCTTTTGTAAAACCTTTGTAGCCCCTTTTACTCACATCCTGGAGAGAATCAAGGATGATTCTTGTCATACCACATCTGAACGAAGTTATAACTACCACTCATTGAAAAACAAGTTTAAATTATGGGATGATCATATCTTCAGTTATACGAACATTGACAATGTATATTGCTCAAAGCATTTTATACATTAATAATACAAAAGATTCGTGAAAGAATATGAGAGAAAGATTTTCAAAGAGCAATCATTTTCTCATTAGATTTTCTTCAAGAAATAAACTTACCAGAGTATATAATTCAAAGTCTTTATGGGAAAAACTTGATTCACTGAGACCTTAAAGAGTATTGTTGAAAACTATGGAACTGTCAAGATACAGATTCTTCTCATAGAATGTTTACCAAACATGAATCGTGTGTTTTGTCATGTTCTTCAGCAAGAAAAACAATTAAGTGAAAGTCTTCGTATTAAAACGAAATCATTGATCGACAACATTGGAAAACAACAACAAAAAATGTGTACCAAAGATAATAATCATATGTATGGATAAAAGAACCAAAGGAGAGGGATAGGAAGAAATCAAGACAAACAATGTACCTATAGCCACAAAATGAATCAAAATGAATCATATGATTAATGAATGTTATTTGAAACATTGCTTTCCACCATGGACGAAACAAAGGAATACTCATATTGCCAATGCTATTGAGAACAATGAAAGTTATATAACTCAAAAAGCTGTCTTGCCACAAGCAATCCAACAACAACCAAATGGTAAATTATTTTACATTTGGACAAATGGAACAATTATTGAAGATTCTCCATTCTTTTGGTAATGAAACCAACCTTGTCAACAACATTATAGGTGAGTACCCTATTCAACAATCTACGAAAGGTACAAAATTTACTCTCTTGGATTGTTGATATTAATGCCATTGATCATGTTACATACACAAAATCTTTCTTTAGGACTTATTACAAAGTTAAAACCATGCATGTAAAGCTTCCTAAACTCATGTCATTGAAAATATGGCTAAAACCATTCATTTTTCAGGTGAATTGGTATTCATATTGTTTATACATAATAGAATTCATATTAACAGTTTAGCTGCTCATTACATCTTTAAACTATCAATTGCTTTTCTCCCATAATACTTGTACCATACAAAAGATGAATACATTGAGGATGATTCAACAAGCTAGCTTACAAGAAAATCTTTATTATATCACTACAAAAAAAATTAGAATTATGGACAGTCAAAAATCTGTCAATAATTTGGTTGTCGGTAAATTAATGAATATTAATTTTATTATAAAAATCATCTTTTTTACTTTTATTTGTTTTGGAAAAAATACATTAGGGGGAACTCAAATCCAAGACCTCTTAGCAGTTAGACAGAACTCTTAACCATCATACCAAAAATGTTTTTCTATCATGTTACGATTATT
>Ga0123340_1006892_pt1 | contig 10846 bp, 7 predicted proteins | sample SirMexnodulemix_FD_89961 | JGI IMG/M metagenome (GOLD analysis project Ga0123340, IMG submission 89961) | Root nodule microbial communities of legume samples collected from Mexico - Siratro Mexico nodule mix | ecosystem: Host-associated > Plants > Roots > Nodule | place: Mexico: Nepantla... | reverse complement strand
TGTATATATTTTTATCAAAAATTCTCATTTTTTAAAAAAAAATAAAAAAAAAAAAAAAAAAAAGCCTTACTAGCATTTTAACAGGCTTGAGTTAAATTTTGATATTCTGTGTGTGGTCTAAACTATAAACATTCGAATGCAATATGTAGGATAAGGCCTAAAACAATGCTTTTCCTTTCTTTCCTTTTTCTTTTTCTTTTTCAATCTCATATCATCATTGTAATTGAGCTGGGACCTTTCCATTTTTGCAGGATAAAGGGGAGATTGAGTGCGAAAAGAATCCTACCTTCTTATCAAAGTTACAGGTGCCTGAGAAAAATCCTCTACACTTATTTGTTTGCCAAATTGATAGCATTGGCGAATATTGAATGTTATTCCTCATTCTGTTATTGCTGTATGTTTCGATGGGCTCAAGGAAGGAGATGAAAAGGCAGGGCGGCCATCCACTGAAGACAGCAATGATGAACAACAGAAATGTATGAACAGAAGACGCATAAGGAGTAAATGTAAAATCCAAAACTCACCTTCAAGAAATTTTTTCTTACATTTTTCTTTCTCAATAATGTTTAAGCTTGTTTTGGAACTCTGCAGCTACTGGTTCTTCAACTGCTTCGAAGAATACAGGCAAAGACAAGACTAAAGACAATAGGTTGGTTCACTTTTTAACAACATCTACCAATGTCTCTTAGGTTTATTCAGTTTAAGATGAACAATGCACGGTTTAAATTGACTCCTCGGATGCCTAAGCTCATTGAACAAAAGCACCTTAATTTATTTATGTTGAATTTATGGAATGCATGAAGAGTTGCATGTTTGCTAAAGCACCTAAGAAAAAATTCTTAGCATTACCAAACAATAATTTTATAAAAATTTGTTAATATGATAAATTCCTCATTTTTTGGTACACAGGAGACGTTTGAGGAGACATTCTACTACGTTCAAAACCCATGAACATGAACCTCTAGAAAATTTGTTTGAGTTAGAGGACGCATACCTTGTCACTCAATCTGGATCTAACACGATGAGATCTCCAACTTCAAAAACTGAAAGAGGAGAAAGCTCTGATTTGAGGAATGAAGCTCCAAGGTGTTCTTTCGGAAGACCCTTGCGAAGAGCAGTTCAGAAGGTTCATTCTTACAAGGAGATTCCCGTGAATGTCAAGATGCGAAGATTACATTAGACTGAGCTAAATAACCGATAGAATTATATTTAACTTTCTTTCTTTAATTAATCATTTAACATATGTATCCTATGACGATGTTGATTAGTGTATGTGTATGTTGCATTGTATCCTACGTTCCAAGTTCTTTGGCTATCACTATTTTTTTGTTAGTTAATAATAACAGTCACTTAGGACGAACCTTAGGTGGATGTTTCGTTTTCGTACCAGTCACAAGCTTAAACTGGGGCGTGATTTTCTTGCATGATATTTCTAAAGAAACCACACAAAAAAAAACCCTATTGTATTTAAAAGACAAAGGTGGAAGGATTAAATCTATTGTAACAACAAAGTATATTGATTGCAATTTGATTGGCTATGTAAAAGGAGAGACCATAATCTGTGAAAGTTTATTTCCTTAGCTTTGTTGGACAACTTTACTGATCATCATGAGCCATATTTTGCCCTTTTCTCCTTTATCTACAATCATACCATTTAAAACTTGTTTTAGATAAATTATACTTAATGTATAAGCTTTATGTTGTAAGTTTATTGAAAATAACTTAAAAAAAAAGTGTTTTAGTGTATAATTGGTTTGAATCACCTGTTTAAAGAGCCTCCCTTATTGTTTCAGTGTCTGTTTCTTAGAATCACATCATCCTCTTTTGGTCCGAAGGGTTGCGAGACCATGTGCTGTTGGGATTATATGTGGGCCTTTGGTTATAAGTGGTCCAAAATATTTGGTGAACTCTGTCGAAATTCCAATTGCAAATCCAGATCCAAGCCCCTCAAGTTTTCTATCACAGGGTCCAAATTTAAAATGAGAAAAAGAAGAGAGAAGATGATAATATTAGTAAAGAAAATGAAACTAGAAATGATTTTGCACTTTAAAGGTCTTAAAGGCATGTGAACTTTTTCTTGACAAGTGATATGCGAGCGAATCGAAATTGTGCAAGCATGTGCTTTGAGACTCAATAGTCAATAGCACAGTTTTTTGGTGTTTTGCTTTGTGTGAGTTGCATTGCATCATCCATGTTCTTCAATAAACCAAGGGCTTTACCAAGAAACCGTGTGGGGCATCCTCTTAGGTGCTTTTCTCCCAATATTTATGCGTAATAACATTGCTAATCCTTTCCTTTTGGTGTTTGTTCGGACAATGATGTGCCTTCTCTTATATTATTATTATTATAATCAAATCAACTCACACACCAAAATCATACCCATATTTCTTGGCTCTTATTCCCTGTCTCTCCTTATGATGGATTGCTTTATCTATTATACTCAGATTTCACCTGGATTTTCATGTTCCTCTTTTCCCCCACTTTGCAAAAAATTCTCAGAATGAGAACACTATTCTTTAATCACTGTATCAGAAATAAACAGATTTTGTCTCGTGAACATTCAAGGATTGCATAACGTCCCCACAGATTCCAACCAATAAAACAGATCTGACGATTCCTGCAATTTACAAAATATAATATACTCATGAATCATAAATGTATATAAAATTGTCACAAGAAACAAATATAACTAATTCCACCTTATTTCATAATATCATTCTTAAGTTCATTTTTTATTTATATGATACAATAAACAATACTTTTAAGCAGTTATTTTTGAATTGAATTAGTAAAATAAAATGATGCTATCTTGCTTTTTAATTAGTATCCAATTAATTATTTTTTAATGTCAATTTTAAAATTATTTATTATGAAACACGTGAATTAATTAGCTTGATGAGATTGGGCCACGGGGCAGTATCAAACAACGCTAACTAACAACCTAAGTTGTCTGCATCCGACCCAATGCGACAAACCAACGGCCGTCGTTTTTCGTACACTTCGAGACCCAAAATCAAATTTATTCTTCACAAAAAAACATCACAAATTTTGTCATCACTTTTTTTTTTCTTTTTTTAAATAAAAATAAAAAACAATGTGTAAATAAGAATAAATAAAAGATTAAATGTGTAAATCTACTTTTAAGATTTTAAATTAAAACAATGTCAATTTTTTTAAGATTTTAAATTAAAACAATGTCAATTTTTTTTTTAAGTCTGATTTATGTTACATTGTATTTGAGATATTTTCTGTAATTTTTCCTTAATTTTTCGAAAATCTCATGAATGGTATTTATCAAAGATGGTCTTGTTGAAGTCATATTCCTTGTAGAGTTTGCTTAGAAGGAGAGGTTACCATTAACAAGGTGATAATTTTGCCAATACCTTCTACTCTAGGATCTTCACAATTTTAATTATCCAACATCTGAATTAATTTAGTAGTAACTTTGGTTAACTGGGGCCCCCACTTTTGTGTTAATGACTGCTTGGGATTCCAAAGATCAGCAGAACATGATATGATTGGTGATGGAATTGACGACCCACCTAAAGACTCTAAATAAAAAAATAAAGTGACCCATTTTCCCTATTAATTTGATTATTTTGTAATCTTAATTGTTTTGAGTAAATGGAGCCCACGCGTTTTAAACAAAGTTGGCATCCATGATTCTCTAGGGTTCCTTCCGACAGGTATTAGCCGTTAGGACCCCACAAACATTGGACTAAGTGTTATATATGTACTATGTGTTATCCAATAATGTGTTTACATTTAATCAAAGGTATATTCTGTCTTTCATGTAATCTCAGGCTTCTGTAAACTAGCTCTTGTTTCTTTCTACAAACCCTAGTTAACCAATTTGATTTGATCTTGGAGTACAATAATTCAATATGTAAACACAATTTTTTTGATCTCATTGCCCGTCTGCTAGCTGATCTTGGTTACATTCAAATGGTGCATTAATTAATTCTGAGATTTTTGTACTTGAAAGTAACCTATGGTCTTGATCTTGCTCAAGATTTTGAAGTGGACACCAACTTCTTATTATTTGCTTCTTTATTTTTTTATAGACACTTGTCTTAAAGCTATTAAGTTAAAAAAAAAATGTTATCATCAAAACACTATTAATTGTTATAGCATAGAACTCTGTCACGATAAAACTAGGTATTCTACTCTATTTCTGTGATGTCTACAAACTTACCTAATAAGTAATAACAATAGTATCACGCGTAAGATTATTCTCTAGTCATGAAAAATTATAAAATTGTCATTATTTTTTATTGTATTAGTTTTGGTATAATGGATGTAAAGTATAGTCTATGAAAACTTATTTTTTTCATAATAGTGAAAACATAGGTGATTTTGTTTAAAGCATATCCAATGAGAATTAATAATACTGGAATGAATAGAAGCTAGTGCTATAATTACTAATCTTGATATAGACTTTCAAAAATCTTTGTAGTGAAAAATGTGAAAATAATAATAGTATGTGGCATGAAGTTTTGTTTGGAGGCTAAATGTCTACAAGGTTAAGGTCACTTCAATGTCATTAGAGAATCCATTAGTGTGTTATTATCACTTAATTTGAGACGTGATCAATACCCCACAATCTAGATAATTAGTATATATATCCATTATGTATATAAAATTGATTTTGAAATGAAGATAAAGTGTAATATGTTCAGGTGTGTGTAAAAGAGTGAAAGTGGAGGAGTCAAAAAAGTGTAGAATTTAGCTTTATATAGACTAAGGATATGACTCTCTTTAACCCTTGTCTTAAAAAAATTCCTTAATTTTTTTGAAACGCGTTTATTGTGAAATCAAATCTTGCAAGAGACAACACAATAACTTCGAGATCATTTTGATTCTTAGCATAATAACTATTTGGCAACTAAACGCATTAATTAAGTATCCTCTTTCCTTCCTTTTGTTACCATTAAGAGTTTGTAAAGTAGTTCTATTATACCATGTGTATCCTTAAATCATACAAGGACAGCAAATATTCCATGGAGATGAATCTAGTGACAAATTTTGAGGGGATTAAATCTTGGCAAATTTAAATTTTTATTGCTTTTTATTTTTTTCATTTTTGAAAGATATAGAATCATTGTTATCGTGTGATGTATGTTAATTATTTATATGTTTAATAAGATGTCAAATTGTTATCCGTTTATTTTTTTTATTAAATTTAAATAGTGTACCTTTTGTACTTGATAATTTTTTTTTAATTTTCTTAAGAGTATTAATAAAATATGAAAGTTGCTAATAAATTGTATGAGTAAACATGCATAATATTTAACAGATGCAAAACTAACATATACAAGATGCAATACTAATATATGCAAGACGCAACATAAGAGACGCACAACTCTTTATATCACAATAAGAACACTAAGAGTTCCTTAAGCTTTGAATAAATATTAAGCATTATTAGCTTAAAAAACACCTAAAAAGTTAGGTGGTAAAGCTTTTGTTAGAATATCCCAGCTTGCTATAAATTGGAGCATATAAGAAGAAGTTTGATTAATCCATGATGAAGATTTTATCTGACAATATGATGATTAATTTTAATGGGCATGATTTGTTTATAAAATAAAAACTTTATTAGAAGCTATTTATATGACACATTCGTAAGTAATTATTTATAGATTTTTTTAAGTAACAGATATGCAGGTAATATCAAATTTATCTACAAATTTTTATTCGTATATAATTATCTATGAATTTTTCTGTAGATTATATGAATTTTTTCATAGGAAACAAATCTGTAGGTAATGTTAAATTTATCTACAGATTTATATGATATATTTTTAAAGTGTACAAGTGCAATTGCACTTGTAATTTCTGTACATACACATGTTTCAAGTCCTATATTGTTCAAATCTTGTATTTTCAAAATATTTATAAGTTCTGAAGCTCTCTTTATGTGTTTATAATCATGTAGGTTGTGATTGACTCCAATTTAGTCTAAAACTTAGCCCACCTAAGCTTCTATTTTTTAATACAAAGGAAAAACTACTCCTATATAAAGATTTATTCTCCAGGACTTTAGAAAATACAAGACTCTAATAATGTACCCTTCATAAGAAAAGGGTCTTTTTGCAGCCCCTCTTCTTCCTCGATTCTTCTAGCCACAACTCCTATGAGAGACCCTATATATAGTTTTCGAAGTGGTTCTCTATCATAATGTCATTCACATATAGTAGCAAAAATGTGGAACTAAAATTAGTGAACTTTAAGAACAATGAGTGATTTGCAAAAACTTGTTTAAAACCATGTGAAAATAGAAAAGTAGAAAGTTTGTCAAACCATTGACAACTAGTTTGTTTAATAAGACCATACAGAGACTTATAATCAACATACTTGATCTTTCTTTTTATGTTTGTAAAAGAAAGGTAAACATATAGTAGTTAATTTGCTACCAGAGAAAAAGTATCAATAAAATATAATCTTTTTAATTATGTATAATCCTTTGACTACAAGACAAGTTTTATATCAATCGATAAATTCATCATTGTTATACTTCACTTTGTACACCATTTGCGACCAATGACTGTTTTATTTTCATGTGAAAAGGTAATCTCTAAGTGTGTTTCTTTCAAGGATTGTGAGTTCCTTATTCATAATTTTTTTCTAAGTATCATACTTAAAAGCAACTTTATAAATTATCCATTTAATGTTAGTATCCATAAAGAAAATAACATACTTAAAAGAAGAAGAAAGATATAAAAGATTCAATAGGATACTTAATTTTAGTGGTAAGTATAATTGAAGCAAGAGATATTTGATAATCTTAAAAGTAGGACCATGTCTAGTTTTAATAGATCTTTGAGGAAATGAATGATTATACTATACTTATACACCAAAAATATAAATATCATATATTAAAAAATATCAACAATGAAAGTATAAATATAAAATGTAATTGATGTACGAAAGAAAATTGTATAATACTTGAAGTATCTCATATTTTCTTTTATAAAATAATTATTAACTCTGGTTACTCGCTGAAATAAATATATAGACTATCACTAAATACACAAATTATTTGATATTATTTTAATTCATAATCTTAAGTTCAATTCTTAGTTATACAACTGCATTAATAGTATGAGAAGAAGATATCTGTGGTCTTTAAAAAAATTGACTATTTACAGTTACACAAATAACAAGAAAAGTAATATTATTTGATTTACTTTTGACAATGCACGATTAAGCTAAGTTATCGAAATTAATTTTTCTTCTGCTTTCGTATATAAGTTTCTTTTAATCCCAAATACTTATAAAGTTTGCAACAATCTCAAGTCATTTCATTTGATTTATAAGGAAAGTATTGTCCCCCTCTCATTTTATTAATATTATTTTATATGTTTTTCATAACAAATATATGCGTAAAAAAAGAAAAATGAAACATTGTATTTTATTTCATTTATTCTATCTTTGGTAATAAAACCAAAATGTACCATTATCTAACATCACGTTCTATTTTATTTCAAATTAGAAAAACATAAAGTTTAATCTCATATGTCACGTGTTTTGTTTCAATATGTTTATTAAATGTTATCTCAAGGTTTGTTCAGACATGGAGTGAAATGAAATAAATGATGAGATGGAACAAAATATTTTTTTACAATAAAATGAAAAAAAAAAAGTAGTTAAATCTTATTTTTCACACTTAATATTAATTAATATAAATAAAGTCAAACCACTTAAGTTAAAAAGATAACATTGTGTCCTTGTACTTTTTTTTTTCCATTCATATAGTTTAAACTCAATTTTATTTAAATAAAAAAAAACAATCTAACAAAATTTAGTGTCATTCATTCCTTTATATCTCACTTAATTCCATATTTTCTCGTTAATCCAAACTAATGGGAAATAAATAGTTAATGGAGGGTATAATTTATATGATGAGTAGGGGACAAAACACTAAGACCAAAAGTTCCTCAAATTCTTGAACCCCACAAGTGGACAACAAATTAATGCCATTTACTTCTTCCATTTACAGAGAAATATTATATTAAATGATACCCCCAAACACTTCTTGTAGCCTCACTGTTCACTAATAAAGATCAAAATCATATATATATATATAGTTTTGAAAATGTTTGCATGGTTTCAATAATATTTTTTAACTATATTATCAATATAAAATACTACCAGTTTTACCTTTGGCAATTACTAGTTTATGTTAACAAATTTAGTTGACAACTTTTAATAGGAGTTTTTCTTCTAATCACATTTTTACTTACAAAACTTACGCTTAAGAGTTTACTTAAGAACATTAAGTCTAAAAACACTTAGATTTCTTGGCCTATAAATTGATATATCGATTCTTTTTTAATGTACAAATTACCTCAAGGAATTTGTCTATTATAATAACAAAGTAATTTTTGTTTACTTGATAAAAATAAACCCTGACAACAAATTCAAAGAATCTAATCATCTACTAACTATTTTCAAAGCTTATTATAAGTATGTGGCTCTTGCAACCCAATGCTCCTACGTAGCATTGGACCCACTTCAGCATGCATGTAATTTGAGAAAGGTGAATCCAAATTGCAAAGATTATAAATAAAAGCCAGATGGGACATAAAGGTCATGGCACCCTAATCAATCAACTACTTGAGTTTGAGCTTTGTAATATTAATTTGGATTTACCAAACTCTATCTTGAAAGTAGAAAACAATCATACAATTTTGCCGTAAATTAATTAAATAGTAATCACTAGGTATCCTACATAGATAACACATCATAGTGGAATTAATTAACCCTAATTATAAGTTTAACGGCCATTAGTACTAGTCATCATACTATATATTATAGAAATGGCTTAGGAAAATGGCTTGTCTTGAAGGTTAAACAAAACATGTGTCCTACAACCTATAGGGTATTTGTTAATATAGTTGTAGGCTACCCTAGGTCACCTCATCTAAATATCTTTTCTTATTTCCACAAACTAAAGCCTTTGGGTCTTGATTTCGTCAAATAGAAGAATCCTTTATTTCAAATAGGGCCCTCACCTTTCTTTGGCCAAATGTTGGTGGCAAAGTTTGGTTACCAGCTCCTTTTTGTGACCACTACAACTTATGTCTCCTCACCCTACATGTGATGATAGGGTAAAGTGTCTAAAAGTGGGAAATATTTTTAAATTACTAGCATCGGTTAATTAAGTGATTTAAAAGATTACATCATGATAATATTTCTCATTTTGTGTGTTATAAATATTATGTTTGGAGCTTAAATATGTTGAGATGACATTTTTTAAATTAATTATTGCAATTAAAATTCTAATCATAATTTTTTTTTTCAAAAGATATCTTGGAAATTAAAAAATGAAAGTAATAAAAATGTACTTTAAAGTGATATTAATTTCCACTCTTAAAGGACGTGAAATTATTAGATGTACCACAACATATTATAATTATACTTTTATTAAACTATTTATTTAAAATGTTAGTGAACTGAAGACTTTTTTTATTTTTTATTTTTAAAAACTAACATGATAATTGTATATACTTTTAATATCAAAATAATATTTTAGCATGTTGGATGAGTTAAAAGGTGATTGAAAGGTCTAAGAAAAGTTCTATCTATATGTTGCTGAATCATGTATATAAGGAAACTTAAAGAAATTGATCAAAGGATAAAAATATATAAATATAAAACTAAATGTGTTCATATATTTGTTTTAATGGAAAATTGGTATTCCATAGGGATCTATTCTTAGGTAGTATGCTAAGCACATGCATTTCTAAAGTCAAAGTCGAATGCCGTGGCATGTTTTTTAATTACATTTTTTTCTTTCTTTTAGTTCGTCAAAAATGACATGCTGAGGAGAAAAAAACAACAATGTTTCTTCTTCTTTTTAAAAAATATAAGAAAATGACATGATTAATCAATTACAGTAATTAAAAGTACCTAGAAAATCTCTTCTCATGAACACGCTTTCTAGATAGTAATATTTATATATAATATGTTAATATTAACGTAATTCTCATACAGTTAAGAGATTTTGGATTCATTCATCACTGATTAGGGTCTTTCAGAAAATGGTAGCATCCGATAGAGAAAAAAGTACATGAGTGGAAGGTTCTAATGATGAGAACATCTGAAGAGGAAAACAAAATAGACTATTATTCACCGATGCAGTGTTAAATAAGTTATGACTTATATTACAAATGTTATTTACCAAAAAAATATAATAAAATTATTAGCCTGTATTTATTGACCTCATCAAGCATATTTAAAGTCGTAATTTTCCACTTGTAAGATCAAGTGTTACATTTGTATAGTCAAATTTAAAATTTCATTGTCTTTAACTTAATAAAATAGTTAAATTATTAATACTTCGTAAAGCATATTTAAATGTAAATATGTATTTTTAGTATTATAATTTATAGAAATTAAAATAATAAAAAATCTAATAATATATTATAAGATATCTATGTATTTTTTTAAAAAACTATAACATTCAACAATTTCAATTTTTATTGGGTGTTTTTCAAAAGCAAATACTTTTTTAAATATACTTAATTTCTATTTTGTTTGAATCTCCATAAAAGTGGACTCCTATTCATCTACTTTAGTACTGAAACAACTTAAACTTAGTTAGAGAGACTTGGTTTTTTAACTAAGTTTATCAACTTCTTTTACATGTAATTGATATCTGTATATATGTAATATATGCATATATGTATTATTGGTCACATGCTTACATTTATTATTTAACTATTCATCTAATCTTTATAGTTGAATAAAATTATTTTTACTTATATTTTTTTTTAATTCTTATTATACATACTATTCTAATATCTATGATGATTGAAACAGATTAAAATGAATTGTATAT
>Ga0123340_1006886_pt1 | contig 10849 bp, 3 predicted proteins | sample SirMexnodulemix_FD_89961 | JGI IMG/M metagenome (GOLD analysis project Ga0123340, IMG submission 89961) | Root nodule microbial communities of legume samples collected from Mexico - Siratro Mexico nodule mix | ecosystem: Host-associated > Plants > Roots > Nodule | place: Mexico: Nepantla... | reverse complement strand
TTTAATTATTTTAAAGTATAAAAAAGTTATACAATTATTTTTTCTATTAAATAAATAAATAAATAAATTTTTTATTTATTAAAAAGTAAAATTTTTCAGTTAAAATATGACAAAAAAGTTATCAAATAATGTATTCCTTTTATATAATAGTATAGATATAGGAATAAATTGAAAATGTAAATATAATTATAAAAAGAATTTTTTTTTATTTGATGGATTTTTATTATAAAATATTTAACAATTTCATAAAAATAAAAAATTACAAATTTAATTTGAAACAAACTTAAAAATATTGGTTTAATTTAGTTTTTATATTAAATTGAGACAAAATCGAAACCTCATTTTTATGATTAATTGAAATGAGTTTTTAATAAAATGGAACCGAAGTAACTCAGGTGACAAGTGGTGCTCTTTCTTTTACTACTAACAAATTTCTTGAACCAATTGTAGCTTGAAATTTGAAATTTGGGCTGGTTAATTGAGGAAATTATTTGTTTCTAAACTTCGATTTGTATGGTTGAGTACACTAGAAGAAACTATAAAGCATCCACCAAAATCATGGGCACAATCATCTTCAGCAACTTTATCAAGCTTAACAACCGTAGTTCATACTTTATCTAAAGCTTTACTTTTTCATTAAAGAGAAAACCACCTACTCCACAACCAAGATTAATGCAAGGTTGCATCATTATACTCATTTACTTTATAGTTAATACAAATATGACAACTCAAATTATAAACATTAATAACATACATTAACTGGAAAATGCTTCCATAAAAGTTAGATAACCTGATTACTAATTACCAAGTTGTTCAAGTCTATGATTGAAAATTTGATTACCATATGCCAAGTGACTTTCCTTATTTTTTGAAACTTTCATTTGAACCTAAAACTTCTTATAAACCATTGAACCCTCCCACTTATGAGACTTCATTCAAATGAAGTCAAATATCTACATTTTTCACCAATAGTATACAGAATTAGTGCTTCAAATCAGCTTTGGATTGTTCATCAACCTGCTATTGATATAACAGCTGGTTAGGTCCACCATATAGATAAATAAACCCCTCAGTTCTTTTGTCTGCATTAAATTCAACGCTCTATGCACACTACTACAATATTATTCTTCAGTATTAATAATTTATTTTCTCTTAAGTGACACCGGATTCCCATTGTAATTCTTATAAGATATTTTTACGTAATAGAATATTCCTTCTTTGTCAACATTCGTACAAGAAATAGTGAATAAATCCAAGACATGGATGAACTAGATAGAGCCTTGGCATTTATGTATTTGTATATATATAGAATATAGAATATAGAATATTGTTTCATCCATTCTCCTGTTCTAGGAAATATATAACTGATTGTAAGAATAACTAGAGCAACTCTACCCTCTTTCCCCATACCCTCTCCTCCTTCTAATTAGTCCTCAGAAGAAGATAAGCATGAGGGTATTGAGGTTGAGAACAGCACCAGTTTTGTCCAACTTCAAGTATATGCTTCTGGGGTTCTTGCTGTTGTTGGAGCCATGGCCAAATGATGGCACAAGAAAGGAACTACAAACCTGATCCGGACATTTGACTTGAGGAAATCTGCCCTCTAGGCAAGTCTGATGCTTGGCTTTTTCATCTCTCTCTGTTGTTGGGTTTGCTGAGAATCAAATAAGGCTTGAGTCATGTCATAAATTTTCTGTTTAATTATTAGTACCCTCCCCCTTCCTTTCTTTCCCATCTGGGACAGTCATATGTTATGTATATCCTTCTCTGCTCAACAGCAGTTGCATTTATATTACTACTTGTATGAAACTTTTATCATATACCTCAGTTTTTCTTTTTCTGTTTCTTTAATTTGGATTCTTAGTTTGTTGTATTGATTATGTACAACCGGGTAAGAAAAAGAACAAACTGTTTTCTCTAAATTAATTAATTAATGATATTATTTGCTGGATTTATCTGAGCTCTTACAATGAGAATATAATCACATGACATGATCCTTTATGGCTTTGTATATTGAAAGTTACAGTCACTCCCTTTATGAGATATTGCAGTGTGTGTACACATGCAATGGCTAGGGAGTAGTGCATCAATTGTACAACCTAGAATGATTATTGACTTGTGCTAAGTAAGAAAAATGAGAGCATGCTTTGCCAGAAGAAGAAAAGAATGAATAAATTACACAAGCATATTCGGCCACGAATATGCCTGGTTAATAATAGCCTGGTTAAAAACCATGCAATTCCAATGGCAGATTCCTGAGCTAAGTATGAATATAAAGCATGTATCATGCTTCTGCATCTTGCTTCAGATCTAATGAAATAATGTGATAATTCTAAGTTCAAAAGGTAGTATTGGATTTTTTTTCTTTTTTCTTGAGGAAGGTAGATCACTTCAGATAAAATTTTCTACAAGCAGAAAAATGAAATAAACTTTTCATTATTAGTTAAAGTTCATAATAAGTGGCCCTGAACGATCTGAGGTAAATCTCATCAAAGTTTATAATCGGTTTTAACATTAGAAAGTGTAGATTATGCCCCACTGCCAACTTACATGCACAGGGGGGAAATAATAAATTGAGCAAGTTAATAGTACTCTTTCAGAGTAAAGGCAAATAAACGGCACATATCTATAGTTTTCTCCAATAATTAATTAGTAAATTTCGTCTGCCACACTTTTACTTTGGGATAAGCATAATAATTCCCGTCAACTCACCTTCAGTTTGTCCATTATATAGGTTTTTCCTTTATTAAATATGAGTTAGTTGCCATGTGTCCCACCTGGTGGACAGTGATGCGCACCAACAAAACTAAAACCTGCCTAAATAAATAACTTTTTATTATTGGCTTATGAGTCATCAAGGAAAAACTGACAAGCCAAATATGATTAACTTTGTTTGATACATTGATTAGATAAAGGGTTGTTCTTACTGAACAAATCTAGAACCAATAGATCAACACCAATACAACATCCAGAACCGATACAAACAAGGACTCCTTTTCTACCTCTTTTTTTCTTTTATATATATTTCCAACACTATTTTGAATACAAGTGGCAAAATTTGATACCCATTATGATTTTTTTAGTAATTAACCACTTGGGTTGTCATGCCTTTACAGTTTTTGAAATTTTTCATGAGTCAGGGCACTTGAAAAGATACAGACTAATAATTTAATAATTTGACTCTGAGTGCTACTTACACTAAAACAGGAAAGAGATCTTATATGAATAAAATCATAAGTAGATTTTCTTGGGGGAGTTCCACTATCACTGGGAACAAGATTGCTATGAGTCTAGCATAGAAATTGGTCTTGAGTTAGGCTTTGCACTGTCGGAGTAACAGTGTATAAGCCACATAAAAATGCCATTTTTCCCTAGGATGCCACCTATTTTAAAAGTTAACATAAAACACAGTAAATATATTATGCCAGTTATCGCCACCTCGCATAGAAGTGGATCCCATATGGGTACAAGGACGAAAATAAAGGTATACTGAAAGATACAAATCGGTTCTCTTTATTAAGAAAAGCAGAGATGGGAGATGAAAAGGAAGAAAATGACAAAACTTGAACTTTATATCTTTTCCTCTCTTATCGTATAAGATATGGATAATGTATAAAATAAAACAGGTTCTGGGTTGTAACCAATGTGCTAATATAATCACAGTTGTTCTTTTGGTAGATTATGAAGGTACTCTCACTGTGGTTTCATAAAATTGCAAACAACTTTTTTGTTATTTTAATATTTGTACAAGTCTTTCTTATAATGATTATGATACACAGATTTTCAAACAAATATAAAGTTAGTGTATATATGAAGATATGATTCACCTTTATTTTCATTAAACCCTGTCATGTGTGTGTTTGAATTAAGGCTGAAGTACTGCCAAAACTACTCTGAAGGTGAAAGATAAAAAAAAAAAAAAAAAAAAAAAAAAAAATTAAAAAAAAAAAAAAAAAAAAAAAAAAAAAAAAAAAAAAAAAAAAAAAAAAAAAAAAAAAAAAAAAAAAAAAAAAAAAAAAATCTTAAATACGGTTCAGAATAGGTAAAAACATCTACTGATTAAAGTAAACACTACGAGCATTAATAATCTTTACTAAAAATGGCATTAACTACATAAAAAAAAAATGCACCATTTCTAGACAATTAAGCAAATGTTTTAAGAACAAAAAATATAAGTTTCATTAATCACATATGATATTCACATTTTTTATAGTCATTTCACAACCAAATACACAAACAGGTTCTGTAAAAAAATATGTTTATCTTATTTGAGACTCAATTTGTAATTTTGAAGGAACGACATCATCTTCTAAAAGAAGGCTGATTAACAATGCAATTATGGTAACTAGGAAAAATACATAATGCTAAGTTGACCAAATTAGTTTTACATTTGTCAATGTAACAACTACGGTACCCGTTATTATTGCGTTCAGCTACAGGACTATAGGGTAGCTGACAAAAAGTGCTTCCCCTTGGTTGAATACAGTAATAACCACACTAACTCTCAATATATATAAGATAAGCTAGAAGAACACAATAACCACACTGTCAGTTGATTCAAAAGTCTTTTGGTTTTATCAAAAACTAAATTTAGAGTTTTTCCTAAGAATTTCTTCCGCGTAATGCCAGGCTTTGTTGTAATTTTTGCATGAGCAGTCCAAGCTTAGATTAAATGTGAGGGTTGGTGTATGGCAACGTATCCCATTCCTGAATAGATCAATGATCCATATTTTAATGAAATAGAGGTGATAAAGATATCATCCACCGCAGTTTGCATTACCTCAAAGAATTCAATCAACAGCAGAAGCTTGCATTGCGTGCAACATCCCTTTCTTCAAACCCTTTCACAAATGATCTGATAGCAAGATGTTCCGAAGAGTATGTCATGAAAGATACTAATATTACGCACCCGGCAACCATCAAACCTAACCTGTTAGAAATATAAATAAAAAGAAACATAAGTGGAAATTCGAAGAGAAAAATGGTTTTTTTTACTCTTTAAAAAACTACTTGGAAAAAAGGGAAGATTATTTGGTGGCATTTATGCAGAAAATGAGCAACAAAAAGCACCAAAATTAGACCATCCCCATTATGTTGCTCCTTTGTCCAGAAACCCATGCCATCTGTTCATAATTTACTTCACTTCTACCTCCCTCTCTTAAAAAGGAAAGAAAACACACCTAATTAATTGTTTCCAAACTGCCATTCTAGCTTGATGTTGTAGAACAGGGACTTTATTAATATCCAAGCCAAAAATAAGTAAAGAATGACCAATATAGTGGTCAAATAATCTTACAGTTCATAAACGACCCTCCATATCTTAGGGATGATAAAATCAGTAGTTGAAAGCATATCAGATGCACTATGACCGTGATTACAAATTACCACTCAAAAGAGGCCAGCCGCAAACACTGTATTCTTCCAAAGTTTTAGAATTTGAAATTTAAATTCGACTATATTCAATTATCACAAAAACATACTGAGAACAAAGTGCTATTTTTAAAACGACAAATAGGGACAGTGGAGTTATACTTCAAATAAATAGAAAGCCTAATAAGATCAAGCATGATAGCCACAGTACATATTTAATGATATCTTCACTAAGAAGGAAAATTACCGTAAAAACAATGCAGTGATCCCAAAAATAAAAGGCAAACATGGAGCAGCAATGGCCAAGAGGGCCATCCCTAAACCATAGAACCACGTAGCAGCATCACATGATGACATCTGACGCTGGTGACCTGTTAATATAAATGAGATAAAATCAAGGAGTAACTAAAAAAATAAATATAAAAAAAAAAGGTCTGGAGGACATAGATGATATGCTCTACTCCGGCAGAACATACCTTTTCCAGAATCCTCATCAGAAGATTCGGGATGAGTCAATGAGGAAGGCGTATGTGATGTCATAATCTTTCCCCAGTGATAAATCAAATTGAGATAACCTCCAAATAGTATGAAGAAGATTGTGAATATCCATTCATACATCAAAAGAAAACCAGTCCAGGGAGCCACTTGCCGAGGTACTATCAAGAAAGCTAATCCAAGGGACACCACGGAAGCCAACAAACAGACACAGACAGAAACAATGCCCAAATATGCAGGCACCTTGCTGTGAGCACCATTAATGAGCTGTTTAACACCACAATTAATACTTAGTATTGCTTATAAAAAATAATACAAGATATTTTAAAAATTCAAATACATAAGCAGAGTATGTATATCCAATCCAACCAGTGTTTTCGATCCTCTAATGTGAGGACATTACATTACCCAATCATCTGATGAGTATGCAAGGATACCTCACATAAGAGGATTCAAATTCTTAGTTGAAGTAGAAATGATAGTTGAAGTATAGAAGTAAAAAATGACCGGATGAGTGGAACTGAAAGCTGAGGTAGAAATAGTAGTATATACAATAGGTCCCCCTCCTGATTTAATCCTGTAATAAAGTTGTCTGACATGATCGCATAGTGAATTTCTACAACAGGAACCAAAGTACCCCTGATTCTGCGGAAAATACGGCATTATGAGGCACATGGAATTCCTAATGCTTAAAGAATAAAATCAATCCACGATAGCTGACCTTTAGAATTGAACGATAGCAGAAGAACAGCACAGCACAAAATGGTAACAGAAAAAGAAAGTTTACAAGAAAATGATCTTCAGGATTTTGGCCTCCTTTAGTTCCTGGAACGGATTCCTCCAGCTGTTGCCTTACATTCTGCAGCACAAACAAGGTAAAAGTAAATTATTTAAAATTCACAAACTTCAACTTAGTCACATGACTACATAAGCAAGATGGTTTCCTAAGAAATTACAGGAAGACACATTTTTGAGATATTGATAAAATAGGATAATAAGTAGCTCAAATACCTGCCAGACATCAACAGGTTTCACAAGCCAAGATGTCCACCAGTCCCAAGGTTTAAGAGGACCAAGTGTATAATGAATCACGCGGAGTTCATTCTCATCTACCATCCACTGGACAAGTCAGCATGAATAGTTATATAACTGAAGTAAAAGATGCAATGTAAAGGAACACCAAGATATTTAAAAGCATATATTTGGTGTGTGAGAATGTATGAAATATTAATAATAGCAGCTCATTCAAACTAGGAAAATAAGTACAATTCTACAAAGAATATGAGTTGCAACAACTGAAATCACAAGTTCCGCCTATCACATACATATTTAGAAAAATGTAACTTCTACAAAAAATTTGCCCTAAACAGTCAACAGAACAGCTCTGTTCAAGATACTGTAATAATACATCTATAAGCTCTGTTCAATAGTGGGGATTCTCACAGTTGGTGTATACAATTTTTTCCCCCCTGTATATAAGCTACATAACTGTTAACTTTCATGTTATCGGTCCTTCATTTTTTTTTCAATATCTCTTACGTCAAACAAACTGAGAAGACAAATCACAATATATTTTAAAGAACTCGTTTTTCAATAACTTTTAATAATAACTCAGCTTATTTTTTAAAATTTTTAAAAATGCGAACACATTAGGTTTATGTTTTCGCTAGTAATTGCTAATAACAATTATTATGACATCTATTTTAATATCCGACTGCTGCTACTTTCAGCCAATAACTGTCATGACTGCCCCTAACTCAGTTCCCATCATTTAAAAAATATTGAAAAATCATCCTTGTCCCCAAGGCTTAACGTAGAAATTGGTTTTTCCAGACTATCTTTATCCACTACCATTTAACTCCATGCTTAATTTTGCTAATTTAATCTTCACTAATATGCTGAACGTCAATTTGCCCCAATGGCCACCCAATAATGTCATCTCCGTTGAAAGATGGCAATTCCACATTCTTAACTACCATACAGACTACGGTTCTTATCCGTGACATGTTTGATTGAATTTGATCCCTTATTCTCTTCTGTAATCTACTAAAAAAATCTCTAGCTCTACTCAATTTGCCAATGTCTTGGCCACACAGACCGAAGCCTCAGTCTGGCTTCCATCCCCTCCAAATTTCTCTTTCAATTCATTCAATATCCCTATCATTGCATCATGATCTTTCTCTTAACTGGTCAGAAAAATTCCCTCCTTTTACTCTGGCAGGTTGGACAAAAATGATGAAACACCAATTGATATATTGGAGAAGAGTAATATTAAATCACACAGAATACACTAAAGTACAGCAGAATTTGCTGTCCTAATTTAGCCTAAAGTCATAGACTTCTCCAAATTACTATAAAATAATACACTTATGCACATATTTCAAAATATGTATTAACTTCTCCTAACTTTCTAACCTTAAACTGTTACTATTCAACTTAAAAATGCATTGATGCTAATGACAGTGAGTATTACACCTATCTTGAAATGTAACAGATCCTACACTCTGCCAATAGTTGTCATAACTGACCCTAACTTAATTCCCATCGCCACACATGCCCCAAAACCCAGATTCTAACAGGAACTAAAGAAGTTTAAAATGTTAACATGATGGAAAAGTCCTTGGTTTTCTTCCTGCATCATCACCTGGACCCATCTATATATCAAAATTAATAAGTGCTGCTTCTAACTGCCAAAATTTCCATATGCCAACAGTAAATTTGAATCCAACAGCAGAAGCAGTAAAAAGTTCCTTTTAGGCTTTAGCAGCCTTAATATATTAATATCGGTCACACTGCAATGTCATAACTATTAAAGAGCGACATCAGCACTCACTCCAATGTCTACCATAACAATAAGCTCCTAAACCAACAAAAAGGAATTCATCTCCAGTCAAAATTCCCTGCCATCATTGTGCTGGCAGTTCGATCTTGTTCATTCCATCAATTTACATGCAATTCGTTACAAAAGATTTATTCAATTCTTCCTTTAACCTATTCAGAAAGGCTTTAATTCTTTAGTACATTAATTAAAAATGCATTATTCCAACAATCAGAAAGAATATATGTTGTTCAACTGTAGGTGTTAAACTAATTGCATCATGTGAATTTGAACATTAACTAAACATCAATACATGAACATATAAGACTTTTACAAGTTAAACATGAATCAAATTAGGCAACTGGATCTAACAGGCGTCCATCTGAACTCGAAACTCAAATAAGGAGATAAAGCATATTTAAGTTAGAAAAGGAAGAAACAAAAAGGGAGATGTATCACTGATGTGTTGCACCCAAATACTTAAAAGAAAGGAACCATCATCTTATTTACCTATATTCCAGTACCTTGTTAGCCAGCATGTAAAGACCAACATCTGCATTATAGAGAGTGGAAAGTCGCTCCATTTCAGGAACTGGTCTATTTTTCAACATTTCTGGGGTCAAATTTGGCTCAAAAATATGTGCGTTGGGAAATCCAGAGTAATATGAATTGAGAAATCCCTGATCCCCTGTGAAAGCAGGAATGTAGATGTAGCCAATTGTTCAACCCTATTAGGTCCAAATCCACATCTAATACAAGTTTCTTCAAGGAAATTCAAATTCAAATGAACAAAATAATTGCATATAATATTAGTTAAAAAAGATAAATCATAATACCTCCAGTGTAAGATGGCAGAGTGTTTACTTTAGTCATCATGTCATTGAAGACGGCAGCAGATGGCTGCACCACCATGACTCCTGAATTCAGCCTCTCAGAATGCTTTAAATTAGCGCAGAATTTTCCACATTTGAAGAGTTCTTCAATATTCTTCACCACAATAGTGTCAGCATCAAGATAAACAACTGCACGTACAAATTCAATAATCCCAATAAATCAAACTTTATATACATGGGAAACTACATTCTAAGAGAAATGCAAAACCCCAAATGGAAAGTTTAGAGTATCCTCCACAACTGCCATAACCAGACACAAGAAACAATACAAAAATAATAAATATTACACCTTTCTTGTAGTCAGTCATGTTAAATATTTTGAGCTTTGTATAGACACCCCAAAATCTCGTTGGACGTACTTGATTAGGATTTGCCAGCAAACTAATCTTCTCAATTATCCACCCATCAGCCTACAGACAAAAAACATAACATAAACCATACCCACCATACATGAACGAAGAGTTTCAAAATCAACAAAACCATTCGTAACCGCCAAAATTTACACCAATACAGGTGGCAAAGGAAAGCAGTACCTGGAGAACATTATTGGCATAATCAGATACACCATCAGAAACCAAAACGACCATGTCTTTGTTGGATCCAGTGTCCCGTATCGATTTGCCCAGAACTCGAATGCCCAACAAGAATTCATCTCCGTACAACAGAGTCACGTATGCCACGTCACTCCTCTCAGATCCCAAAGATTGAACTGAAAACAATAAAACTGAGAGCCATAACCATATACACCTACACCACTTCATTCTAACTCCATTCTTCACGTTAAACATTTTCTCCGCAAAAATCCCTTCTCGCTCACAATTCCAACCGTTGAAGGGATTTGAATTTGCTTTGCGTGCTGTGGCCTACTGTGTTTTCGTACCCAGCTTGCATGGCATCGTGGGCCAGAAAAATAAAAATTTATTTCTTTTTTTATTATCTTTTTTTTTTTTAATTTTTAAGCAATTGGCTAAATAAAATATGTGTTTAATTTTCATAATTATTTCTAAAAACAGTTAAATTATATTTAATAACTATTATTATTTATATATTTATTTTAATAAGTAAAAACAGTGACCACAAATTTTAAAGGTAAAATTGTAAAAAAATGAGTAAGCAGAAACAGTTACAGATGTATCTCTATTAAGGGTAAAATCATGTACTATAGTTTCCTCTATATTAGTTTATAAATAAATAGAAAATATGTTTAATTCATTGTTTTGTAATTTTGAAAAATATGTTTGATCCTGTAAAAAGAGAATATATATATATATAT
>Ga0123340_1006881_pt1 | contig 10851 bp, 10 predicted proteins | sample SirMexnodulemix_FD_89961 | JGI IMG/M metagenome (GOLD analysis project Ga0123340, IMG submission 89961) | Root nodule microbial communities of legume samples collected from Mexico - Siratro Mexico nodule mix | ecosystem: Host-associated > Plants > Roots > Nodule | place: Mexico: Nepantla... | reverse complement strand
ATAAAAAGGTATATTTAGAAAATAAAATAATAAAAAATAAGATGCATTTAAATTGAATATACTTAAATATGTTAAAAGTTGTAAAATAAATTATCCAAAGAAAGTGTAAAAGTGTATAGAATATTATGTTTGTAGTTAAATAATTGAGAAGTAATACTAGTAAAAATGTGGGAATGTAATGAATTGAAGCAGTGTGGAAGTTAATATGATAGTCATAAGATTTGACTAAGAATGGGAGAAGGTCATCAAAATCATGGGCCCTATCAACTACCTCTTCAACCCTTGTCTTGTCCCACCAAACCAATCATCACTGTTTCTCTTCCATTCTCATTCAACCTTGCATCTTTTAACTGCCAACTCACGTGGGTCATCTCACCTTCGTCATGGAACATCATGTTTAATTAGAATTTCCTAATTTATTAAATTATTATTTTAACGTAAATTTTGCTAATCAAATTTTCTAAAATTACAAAAATATTCTTTTTAAATATGCTCACAGCATAGCATGTGCTGCACAGATCAAGAGCCCCATCCCCAACTATTCCCTCTCTGCAAATTCTATTTTTCTAACTTTTTTCTCTGCATCCTTCCTCTGCTAGGTCTATGCACAAACAAAATCACAGTTACTATTTCTACTTTTACTTTTGCCTCTGTGTACAAACATATCTTCATGCTTAATCCACGTGTTTAAGATTTGTTTTCATCAAAATAACATGTATAATTAATGATCTTTAAAACATATACTAGTTTGAAAGATAAATGATATATACCTTTCTCTCAATTTGTTTTATTGCCTCTAGTCTCATTTTTTCATCATGGTCTTACAAGCAAAATAATCTATTTTATGCCTTAATCACATTTAATCTTGCTTTAAGAAAACCCATTTACAAATGGACATTTTTCAATAAATATTCTTTAATACGTATGGACCAAGAATTGAATTTTATTTAAAAATTGATTATTTATCGCTTGTGTCACGTCATATCAAAATTTTATTTTAAAACAGGTTATAAGCATCTTAAAAATATCAATGGATCATTAAATATATAAATTAAGCTACGTTAGTAATACCTTTTATAAAACATTTTAGATCTTACTACTCTTTAGTGTCCTTAAAATATTTAATTTTGTTAAAATTAGCACTTTAAGCGATGCGAAAAATTAAAATGTATTAATAGATTTATATATATATTTTTCCAACATTCCTTAACAAAAATAATTCACATTTTTTTTGTTTAATTTTTATCCTTATATATTATTTTTATTTTGTTGTTGTTGGATATATAAATATAAAATTTTCACTGCTTGCCATGTCCAATTGCTTTCAAGAGCAGTGAAGATCTCTTTCAATAAATGTCTTCCCATTGACCTCTGCAAATCTTCACTCTTCCTTTCCTCATTTTCTGCTTCTTCTCTCTTGTCTTCTCCCTCTTCAAGTACTGCTACTTCTCACTATTACACTGCAACATCTCTAATGGAGCAAACCTTCCATTTTCTCTTTCTCTTTTGCCTTTTTCATTAGCAACCTCCCATGTTCCTGTCTTTCTCTGAACCAAGCAACCTGCCACCACCACTCTGCTTCACATTTCTAAAATGGGATGCTGTGTCAGTACCAACAGATCTTATTCTTCACCCTCAAGCAAGCCTTGTGAGCCACCACCAAGATCCACTGCCAAAGGTTCAGAAAACAGAGCACCGCCGCCGGAGGAAGAGACAGTGAAGGAAGTGTTGTCAGAAACACCCAAATGGAAGCCCAAATTCGACGCGGAGAAGCCCACAGAGACCAAAGTTAAGAGCGAGAAGGAGAAGCTATTCATGAAGCCCGAAGAGATCTCTGAGGTTTCCGAAGTTTGCAGTGTGAGCGAGAGCGTCTCCACGCTCGCCGACGAAGAAGCGCGTCAGAGGGTCAACGGATCTCCGGCAAAGGTTCGTAAAGCGCGCTCCTTTTCCGGCGAGCTCGGGGCCCGAAGGGAAAGAACGGCGGGGAAGTCCCCGGCAAGGAGGCCGGAGGAGTCGCCGGGGAGAAGAAATGCTGGGTCAGTGAGAGTTGTTCAAATGGGCAATGGGGTAAGTGGGAACCAACCTCGCCGACGAGACGCCGGCGAGAATTCTGGCCGTCGATCCAGGTCGCCGTCCACCCGCACCGGCAGCGTGTCAGGTAGATCCATCGTGGGTCGTAGTCCGTCGGCAAGGAGAACAAATCAATCACCCGCCAGGGTCAGAGCGGCGGCGGCGGATAGCGGTGGCCGGAAAATGGAGAATTCGAACATGGAGGGTAAATGGCCTTCTTCGGCTAATGAGTCATTAGAAAACCCACTTGTGTCGTTAGAGTGCTTCATATTTCTCTAGACAAGCGAATTGTGGCGGCGATGGCACGATGGAGTTGGTGAAATTAGTGGTGAAGTTATTATTGATAGTGATTATTAGTAACTCATAATACTAGTATTAATTGTGTAGTACTTTGTTTAATCAGTGTCTGAAGTAATTGGTAAGAAGTTTAATTGGGTGTAGGAAGGTGTAAATAGATGAAGTCAATGGTCAATTGTAGGACAGAGAGTTATGATTGGAGGGAAAGGAAAGGGTTGGTTTGGATAAGTTGAATACGTAAATGGTGAAAACTAAAAAAGAAAACAAAATTGACCTGTGTTTGTTTACTTGCAGTGCTTATTTCTACCCTTGCGTTTCTGCCATATACGATTCAGTCTGTACCAAATATTCACCTTAGCTTTCTGAAAGTGAAACGCTACGTGAAAAACTAAAAAAGTGAAAAAGAAATAATAAAAATCGATGAAAATTTTTCTTCGCAGTGAAAGAAGATTTTCCATGGAAGTTCTACTACTACTAATATCACACCAAGGCCATAAAAAAGTTTTCACACGTGTATATATATATATATATGTAAAGATGGACGCTTTTGTGAAGTCGACTTCGATAAATAAAAAAAGTTAGAAAAGTTAATTCATTAACTTTAATCTAATTTAGAGGGTGATGAGTATTATTAAAAAGTAAACTTTTAAAAAAAAAAATGTAACATTTTCGATAATGCAATTCTTAATGCAAAGGATGAAATATAAACAATAAGTCACTCTTATAAAGTTTCAGTGGATTATGGATCAAATACACATTGAAATGAGAGGAGTTTATTAATGTTACCTACATAAGTAATATCATACTAAAAAGTAGATTTCAAGATTCAATTTTTATTATAAACAAAATATAAATTGTATTTTTTTATTTAAACTAGTAATCTTAATTTTTTTAGTTTATATTTAATAGGAATGCAAGATAAATATATAAAGTAAAAAAATCAATATACACTTTTAGAATTAAAACATAATCTATACATGTTTTCTAGATTTCTTGGTTTTAAAAAAAGTTTGCGTAAGCTAAAATAACATTTTGAAACCAAATAAAAAAGCTAAAGGGATGAGTAAATGTAAATTGCATCCAAGATTTATCAAGAAAATGATGAAAACATAAATTATTTATAAAAATAAATGTGAACAAAATTAAGAATAAACCTATTTGAGTAGTCTTTCTCATTATGTAAGGATAACGAAATTTAGATAAAATAAAAATACTTTTATAAGTACGAATCTCTTTGTCCAATGTCTACTGTTTCTATATGTGAAAATACATATATATTAAAATGTTGTAATTTCTCATATTATTATTCAATTATGTTTGGAAAGAACAATTTATTCTCCAATTATGTACTACTTCCCTCTCAATTTTTTAAGAAAAGACTTATATTTGGATTCGCTATCAACCTTATTTTCTCTTTATTCGATACGAAAACTTCTTAGCCTTTATTTTTCATAATAATTGTAATCTTAGGAAAATTGATTACTATATTCAATAATTTCTTTCTTCTAATCTCATCTCATTATTTAAAGATACCTTAAGTATTTTTATTTTCTTTATTCGTTTATTATTATATTTATTTTTATGTTAATCAGTCACTTAATACTTCTAGACGTAGTTGATTATGAAGAATTGGAGGATGAACGGTCTTCTAACAAAATTTCTAAGAAAATTCCTATAAAGTGTGTGAGTGGAACTAGAATAAATAAGTAGAAAAGTCTTATGTTTATTTGTTGGGACAGTAGTTAATACTACAAGCACTCAAACTTCAACATTATAAATTGTAGGTGTTCTGATTTATTATTGTTATTATAAAAATTGAAGTTAAATAAAAAAATGTTAGTTAAAGGTCAAATGAAACATATCTTTTCTTATGATAAAAACTATAAATTTTACACTTTATTTTATTGAAAATAGAGAGAAATATACGAAATGAAAAGAAGTTGATAAAATAAAAATAAACAAAAATATGAGAAATAGTAAAGAAATGAGGAATGATATACATTTTTTTTATAAATTATTTCTCTCTTTTTCACCTTTAAAATCAACATCATCACATCACTCTTAAAATATACACAGAAAGATATTGAACAATGGTCAACAATAACAGATAAAAACGCGCAATGCATGAATTCACATGTTTACGAATATTATTTGACTTATAGAGACAATTTGTGTCAGCTTAGAGGAACTAGTCCACCGTAGTTGAACAAATTTTAAAGTAAAAAATAAATAGAAGAACGTGATTTAATTTTTAAGAACTTTATTTTTTGGAATCTTATACACTTGCGATTTCCTTGGCCGAATATTGCGCAACACAGCACGGCTTACCTAAACACGATAGTGAAATCTTTTTATTATTATTATTATTATTCTTTGATTTGGATGATGAGGTTAAATTTTGACATTATTAAGAGTAATTATTTTCATACTCTTTCAAATTATAATTATTTAAATTTGTTTGAAAACTAATTAACCAATTTATTAATGACGGCCTAACTTATAAAGGAGGGACTAGTACAAAATAATGAGGATATGTGAAATTTTTGGGAAAGGAAAAAAGTTTCTTTTTGTAGTTTAAATTTGAGAATAATGTTTTCTTTTAGAGAACTGGAGTAAAGGTCAAAAAGAGCTAACAATTCATTTACTTTTCAATTAGATATTTCTAATTTAAAAATATAAAATTAGATTCATAGTAAATCGTCCTATTGACAATTGTTTAGATTTTAGTTTTAGTCTCCAGCTTATAAATACTGACTTTTTGTTTTTTTACTAAAAATTACGAGATTTTTATTAGAGATACGAAAGAAGATCAATAATTAAGTTACTATATTAGTAATATATTGATTTGTGGTTTAAGAAAGTTAGTTATAATTGGTCTATTGGTAGTTATGTAAATATTGTACATTTTAATCTTTTGTTTTTTTATTTTATTCTTTTGAGTTTGTGTTATGATCTGTTTTGTTTATATCTTTTCACGAGTTTAGCTTAATTTTCTTATAATTTTTTTAATAAATTTTATGTGATAATTTTATACTTAACATAAATTTTAATTAAAAAATATAAGATCCTATTCTTCATCTAATATAAAAATAAGATAAAGATATATGAATGATTTATTTGTTTACTACATATAAGCAGCTATAACACGAATATGTGAGACTTCATAATTCAGTTGACTCGACTTATTAAGTTGAATTATTATTGTTAGTTATTATTAATCTTAGTGTTTTTTTTTTTCAAAAGTTGTATAAAATGTGAATCTTCAACAATCTTACATAATTTTTTTTTTTTTTTAAAAAGATGCTAAAAAGTATAATTTTTGAGTTACCATTTCTAGAGGAATAGAATATAGGCGAGTAAACTTAAAATACTGAATTAGCAGACGTTAAAACAGATAAATTCTTTAAATACATCTCAATACCTCAGAACGTTAGTCTTTATTCTCACAACTAAGAGATATCAAAGATTAGTCAACGTGTGGTTTTTAAAAAGTCAGGATGTAGATCTGTATAGCCAGGCGAAATCCAAACTGAAGTTCATTTTGACAGGCCCAATTCGGAAAGCCCAATGCAAGAAGTTGGTTTGTTTCTGAGAAGCCCCAATACAATATCTTTAGGTTTTGTGATTGTGACTCACCAAGAAAGTGCAATCATTCCTTCAAACGAACGAAGTGCAATCATATTCGAAATTGACCCGTAATCGATCCAATGCGGAACATTAGATTAGAGTATTATAACAAAGACAGAATGAAATCATTTTTCTTTAACTCAGTTTCTAGAATCAAAGACCGATCCATAAAAATACTAAGACTTGTTTAAGCGACCAAAATCTCCGACAGATAAGTTGCATGATATATACTGAGATTTTGCATCATTCATTACCTTGTACACGAAATCCATTTTCTATAACAAATCCAAGAATTTCGGCAACATAATCATTACTACACACAAGAGGGTTCCATGTCAATTTGGGTCCAACGACCAAACTGACAATTATGGTAAAGGCTATTCACGTGTCGTTATCAGAGTGACAATATTATTTGATTTTACGCGTGCGTTATTATCATGCTATACTAAGTACGGTCTTTGTTTATTTGGTTTGGAGTGTTTGGTGCACAACATTCCATGCATTTACAACCACTTGTTTACACTGTGGGAAACCCCAAAGCTTCAATTAGTGAGGAACATTTGGTCAAGAAGAGATGGACCTCATTTCCAACCAATTTGCACTAAACTAAATTCTATGTACATGGTATGCTATAAGCCATAAAGAAAGCTTCTACATAGCAAGTCTATTTTCTTCACATAAAACTCCTTCATGTAACATGCACAATGCATAACCTTGTCACACTGAATTCTTATTATACTTGGTTGATATTAGTGGAATAAGGTAATGAGCTATGTTGATGGGGAGGCCATGATATCCGTTCAGGGCAACATGGTGCAGGAGCAGGATGAGCAATGAAAGAAGGAGTCTCATCTCCAGGCATTAAAACTGAAACCCAGCTTGCATACAAACTCATCTGTACAAATTAGAGAACCTGGTGAATTTCACTGAATGGATGAAATATATCAAGTAGAGTGAAGTTAGAACATCATTGGTTTAGATGTTTAGAATAGAAAAATTTTATAACTAAAAAAAATTATCTTGTACAATAGGTGAATTGAACTTTGATATCCAGCATAGTTGGAATAAAGGAGCTATTTTACACAAGTGGACCAGAGATCACACTAGAAAGGGCTTGACAAATCATTGTCCACTGCAAACTTGGGAGAAAAGCAACAAATGCTTTTGTATTTCTCAAAGTTCCTAAACTCATTGCTTTCAACATCACATCTCAAATTGAAGGCAATAACATTAAATGTCTTGATGAAAACCACAAGACTTCTTTTTAAGGTCAAGCAATTTAATGCCTGCAATCATCAACATGGTAAAGCAACAGCGGCATTACTATTTCCAGTTTATTTTCAAAACAATAAGAAAACAGTAATACTTTCTAAGAGAAATTGGCTGGTAAAAAGGAAAACTGTAAAATGTCTGCAAGTAGAAAGTAATTAGTAGCCTACCACAGATTATCAGCAAGATTTATTCAGGATGGTGTTTTGTAACAGTGTTATAATGGTGATGAGAAGAACACCAACATTTCAAACAGTGTAAGACACATTAAAAAGAAACAGTGATTACAAAATTGTACTGCTAAATTATTTGCATCTGATGCTAAACTTACAAACCAAGGCCAGGCTAGTGACATGCATCCCATCAATCTTAAAAGAAGTTAAAGTTACGAAAATATAAGATTTATAATGTACTCGGAATCTTTCTCTAGATGTACCTCACTAACGTATGAAATGAAATAAAATAAACAGAGACAACACATTCATCGAACCCAACATTGCTATATATCTTTTCGTCCAATATGGACACGTTGGTTGTATAAGGCACCAACATCATCCAACATCGGATCATACATTTGACTTTTAACAAAATATAAAATAAAGCAGATTAAATGTTTCCACCTAGATAGATATTAACACAGATTACGGATCCAAAAAATATAGTAATAAAAAAGCAAGATAGTTGCATTTGGATTACATGTTTTGCATTTCCATAACTGAAATCTCAACGTCTTAAATTTACTTTTAGCTATTCAAGAATCCAAATCAGTATTTCTAACCTTTGGTCTGATTCAGCTCTATTCTATTTTCCACACGGCAAAATCAGTCGCTGTGATGTTGAAGTGACTTTTATATCATATGACTTCATTAATAAGAAAAATCATACTCACGTGGTCTAAGAGTGCATGAGTGGCATCATTACCATAAACAATAAAAAGAATCCCTGACTTCTGTCTAATTGCAAAAGCATGTTCTTTAAAATCCCATATTCTGTGTTCCATTAACACCATAACGAAATTCCAAATGTAAACCAAATGCCAAACAAATGCATTAAGTTTTATATTATTTTTAGACTTTTTGCATTCAAAACTTCATTGGCTAATACTGGGGGAATCACATTAATGATTTTGTTAAAGTTGAGAGAAACAACTCTACAGCATTGTCCTAATCAAGTTGGTGTCCTCCAACAAAACAGCGAGGTTGGATCAGTAGGTGGGCCTGGAGTGTTCCTCCAAAGTAACGGCATAGAGTAGGCAACACAATTTTTCCTTGGTTCTAGCTCATCATATGAAAGCTAAGTATAAAATATTAAAGAAAAAAGTTATAGGCTCAGGGCTAAGAAAGGATGTGTGATTACCTTCTGAATTAGTGGCTACCGGGATAGACAATTAATGTCAAGTATCAGAAGATCATAATAAGTTTAACTTTGGTCGACAATCTGTCGAAGACCACAAACACTGGCCATGTACGGTATTATTGAAGATTGGAGGTGATGGTGCAGTTGATTGTCAAAAACATTAATGTGGGTCTCAACTCCGACACACAGATGGATAAATAAGTCCAAAATAGCCGTGGCTAGGGACCAATGTTAACAGAAAACATCTACAGAGGACCATGTCCTCATAAAAAGCAGGGGACAACAAAGTCTACTCATAATTAAGGTATTAGACTGTACGTGTAAATGTAAGCATAATGAGATGAAAAACTTGGTGTGGAGTTATGCTAGAGTTCCTAAGTTCAAATAACCTAAAAACCTAAGGGAGAAAAATTTGTTGTCTGATACTAAATTCAGATTTACAAGATTTCTCCTTTTTTTGAAAGATAAATCACGAAGAGGCTATAAGGCTAAAACACGGTAAACCACTAGTGTATCGCTTCTCCAAAGTGAAGAAAAGCATAAGCATGGTTAGGTCTGTTTAAGGATGAAAGAAGAACACCCTCCATTCTAAGGCCAACAAGAAAATCTGTAACGGAAGACCATAGAATTAGATGAGAATATGAGAGCCGGTGGAACAAGAAATGCAGGGAAGGTCTAAATAAGAGATCTCAAGAATGTATAATTCTGAAGGATAACAGTGTCAGAGATTGTGAGGAACGTGCCAGAAACATGTTGAATTGGTCAATTGGACAGTAGCAGAGGAATTCAGTAGAAAAACGGTAGTCCTGATTAAGAAAAACCATTATTCTAATATAGTGTGGGAAGCAAAAGCAAGTTTACAGGAGTGGTAATATTCAACTAGCAAAAGAAGCGAGTAAAAAGCAACCTAGAAACAACAAAACAAAATTAGGTAAAAGAAGCTTTATGTCAGATAAGTAATCATCACTCGTCCAAACACCAAAATAACTACCCAAATTAAAAGCTTCCTGAAGTGGAAGAACAAAAAGAAAATCATTCATTTTTTCCTCCACTGTTTAGTTGAAGGAAAACTTGAAAGAAAGGAAAAAAGAGAAAACCAAGAAACAGTAACATTCAACAAGGAAGGCACTGTGTGTCCCACCATTAACAACAGGAAAACGGAAGAGCGAGGCCAAAAAGCAAAAAAGTTAAAGGCTTTCACATTGTCATGAAACTGTAATGAGCAGTGAACACTCACGCAGCACACCGCATGAAAAGATGAGTTTTTGAGCACTCACTTTCGGTGAACGGTGGGAAAGCTTCCCATTGAAGGCCATCTGGGAGCTCCGGCGACGGTTCCAGTCGCCTGACGGCAACAGGGGCGGCGAGGCGGGTTTGAGGAACCTTTCAAAGATGGCCATGACTAAGAACATGGAAATGAGAATGGCAGTGGCAACAAAGCCAAAAGAAACAGCATTCACTGAACTATCGAAACTGCTGCTCCAATGCTGATCATATTCATCTCTCTGCACGTTCAGTGGGGCCCCTATTGGCGGCCATCCACTGCTAATGCTATTGTGCTCTCTCACCATTCTTCCTTTGATTTGCTTAATTCTGTTGTACCATTCTGGACAAGTTGGCTTCTGTTCACGTTTGAGATTTTGGCATTAGTCACTATGGAGAAGCTACTTTTTTGTAGTTGAAGAAGAACACGAGAGAAGGAAAGAGATGTAGAAGTGGTGCAGTGAAGAGGGAAGAAGGCGGTGACTACTACAGGTTAAGGTTTGGCTTTATAGTGGTTCTCAACTCAACACTGTTAATTTGAGCATTCAAGAGAGAGAAAGGAGCAAAACATGTGGGGGTGGCTGCCCCGTGGAAAAAAGGAGAAACTTTGGAATTTGGATTTAGGACCCTGTCTTTTGTTTCTCTGTCTGGATAAAATCGTATTAAAAATGTTTTTACCCTTTGAGATGGGTTTAGCTTTTTTACTTGCTTTTTCACTGTCATTACAGTGTTGTGACCTCATTCTTATAGAACTAAACAAAGTTTAATTAATTAATTTTTAAAATTAGATAATTTTTATTTATCATTAAAATATTATTCAAGTCTTAACAAAAAAATTTAGATCAATTATCTTCTCTTGTTTCGATTCTTTGAGTGACATGGTTTGGAATTCTAATTTATTGTTTTTTTTTTTTTTTTTTTTTTTTTTTTTTTTTTTTTTTGTTTTTGTTTTTTTTTTTTTTTTTTTTT
>Ga0123340_1006880_pt1 | contig 10851 bp, 5 predicted proteins | sample SirMexnodulemix_FD_89961 | JGI IMG/M metagenome (GOLD analysis project Ga0123340, IMG submission 89961) | Root nodule microbial communities of legume samples collected from Mexico - Siratro Mexico nodule mix | ecosystem: Host-associated > Plants > Roots > Nodule | place: Mexico: Nepantla... | reverse complement strand
TATATATATATATTAAGAACTTTAACTTTTAAGTTTTAGCACAAAAAGGTTGATGTGTATATACATATTTTCTAAAAAATGGGTGGCCATTTGTAGGACTGTAATAAAATTGTTGATGTACCACATAGATGATGTGCAACTTGGTTTGTTGAAGCTGCATTTAATTCTTATGCGTACTCAGATTAATTTATTTCGTTGTCCCTTTCATACTTTCTCACCATAATTAATAAAAAATTATTATCCTATAATTTTTTTAATAACTAGTATAAAAAATAATAATTTTATCATATATATCAAATATTAAAAGAGTTATACATTATTATTATTAAATTACAAACGACCGTACATTGTGAAGCCAATTTAATTTAAATTGCATTATACATTTATTATATTGATGAATCATGGGAACATGATGAAACACGTACAAAAAACATCTACTTCGAACTTAACAACATTCCATATTGGTTTGATTTAGAAGAAACAATCTTATATGTGTTGTATATAAGTGAGGACATGGAGACACAATCGTTTTCCCATAATTTACAAGCTATTATCGTACAGTAAAGTATGTTCCTCATTAAATGTAGTTAAGAAACAAGTTACTACTGTATTATAAGGGTGATGATGATACAAAATCCGAAGAACGTGGAGAAGTGCAATGAATCAAGAACATGGTGAATGCATCTTGGGATGAATCAAACTGTTTCGGATTGGTACATGATGGCTACCAAATTATTGTTATCAACAATGGCTGGTCGATTGAGTTATAGCACAACAGTGATTATCCAGCACTGTAAGTTAAATTATTGAGGGTGGGGTACATGTTCTTTGCACGGATTTCAAAGTTGCCAATCATCTATATAATAACCTACACAAAAATCTCAATACCTCAATACCTATGCTTTTAATCGAATGAAATACCTAGTGCTTAGTTTGTTCGTGTTAACACGGAATTTTTCATCTACATTTAATCTGATTTTCTAAAACAAATATAGCAACCAAGTAATTGGCTCGTTTTTACACTATGCTCAAATATAGTCATTCCGAATTCAATTTGATGTCTCAAGAGAATTTGATTTAGCTTTTGTTGAACGAGGTTCTATGTTCTGTTTATGTTTGGATGACATTCTACATAGTTCTACGTGTGTATTAGGTCCTCTGTATTTGTACAATATTTACAGGCATATAAAACGGAACAGAATCTAATCCTAGATATTCCATTTATTACTTTCACCTGATAATAATACTATATAAATATGTAGGAACACATTATACATCATACTAATATTCTCATGTATCTATATCAGTTCTCTAAGTTTGATGGATAAGACTTGTAATATTAAAATCTGGGGATAAAAAATCTATTAGTGGTACAAGGTTGCAAACGTATCTAACACTAGGAAACAAGATTCTGCGCTGATACTCCTTAAATATTAAGCATTTAGTTAGAAGACCCACACGTCAGAAACGCAAACATTTGTAATTCTATAACGGTCCATAGATGATAGCTCAAACACAGAAAGCGCAAAGATTTCGAAAGACACAAATCCTGTAATGGTCCGAAGATCAAAATCACACCCCACACCATCTGAAACCCTTTAATAACATGCATTTACTCCCACGAACAGCACGTCAGCCATCGCAAACACTTCCAAGAACATAAATCCAAAAGTGGACCATACCACAACACAACACCACCACATAATACCCAAACTACCCCTTACCCTTACCCTTACATCAACTAGCCCTAGAAAACACAAAGCAAAAACACAGAATGTGATAGTTCAAGCCATACAAGGCATTCATGGAACATAACTGAAAATCTTAAAAAACATAATACATCACGAAGAGTGCTTATCATTGTTGTCAACGCTTTAGATGGTCAACAAAAGATGAACTAGTATCCCCACATGCAATCAAGCTCCGACACCCCCAGTGGAACGTTGGACGCCGCATCAGCCAGCCGTTGCTCCTCCGGCATCGGCCACAGGAGATCACCGGAGCCGCCGCCGGAGAAGGGCTGTGCTGCCGGAGGGAAAAAGAACGGGAGCTGGAGGTTGTCTTGGAGTGACCTCAAACTTGGGAAGGCAGAGACGCCAACGTTTCTCTGAAACCTAGCGAAGGGGTCCGTTCCGAGAGGCTGAGATGGTGGAAGGTCGAAGCTTGCATTGGTGAAGTTGTTAGGGGAGACAACAGCAGCGGTGGCTGCAGCGATTGTGGAGAAACAGGACACGTGCTCCTTTTTGGGGGTGCTGTCATAGGAACAGTTGTTGCGGCCAGTGAAGGTTGTGGTGGCGTAGGGAGAAGAATCAAGAAGCGGCGGAAGGTAAACTGAAGAGGGTGAACTTGGCTCTGGGCAGAGAGTGCTGGTGGTGGTGTTCATTCTTGTTTTCTTGGAGCCACTTGAAGCAGACATGGCGGAGCCTCCGCTGGTTGTGTTGCTCTTTTGGAACACACGCGATATGACCCACTCATCCTTCATTAAATCACAATGGTTCGTGTTAGTGCAACACCAACAATATGCATTAATGCATGTCGCATAACTGTTCTTAAATTGTTTGGAAAATAGCCGACTGTGAAATAAGCTGTTCCTGTGAAATCTTGTAAACCATTTTGCTAAAAAGGAATACGGATCACGAGAAGTAACCACGTTTTAATTAATTATCTTGGTACTGTGGTGCTCATGCAACCATGTGTTGACAGAAGGCAAATTGACGAACATTTTAATGAACCTTAGGGTAATAACTGTCGGACAAAAGTGGAAAAAACATCTGTTGAGAAGAGATTGAGCGAGAACAAGCAAGGTAGGAGGAACAAAATCTTAATCGAGAACCAAAACATGGAAGCAATTGAAAGGGAAAACTCATGACAACATTGGTAAATGGAACCTACTTATGGAAGGCTAAAGGAAACCCAGATTCCACCTAACTAAAGTTACTTCACTGCAAATCTGGAGGGTGAAAATGCGGCTCATCATGGGTAAAAAGGTACACATTCTTCAATGCTTGGAGTGTAATAACACAAAATAGAAGATTTCAGAGAGATGAGTTCATTAAATAAAATAATACTGACCTTGGAGTTGCGTGAAAGGTAGTGGTAAGCAAATTTTCCTTCGAGGCGATACTCATGCATGACCCAGTTACTTTTCTCCCCCTTGGGAGCTCTACCGCGGTAGAAAACCAAGGTTTTCTTCATCCCCACCAAAGAACAAGTTTTGGAGCTGTAAATCTCTCTATCTTTCCCAGTGGCTTTCCAGTAACCAGCTTCAGTAGCCCTATTGGTTCGTAACCCAGTTGGGTACTTCCTGTCACGTAAGCTGAAGAAGTACCACTCTTTCTCACCCATTTTAGCTTTCTCTGCCAGTAACAAGCAACCACAAAGTTAGATGGAAAAACAAAACCTCTTTGTGCTACCACTATGGAAAGTACTAAGTGAGTAATAAGCAATAACTCAATGAAAAGAGGGAGAGAGAGAGAGTAATAACTACCTGGGAGCTCCCATGGTTCACTCTTGTTAAGGTCTACTTCAGCTATGGCTCTCCCAGTGAAGGTGCTGTCCAGAACCTTTTTGAGAAGGTAGTACGTTATGAGCTCCTCGTCAGTCGGGTGGAACCTAAAGCCAGGTGGCAGATGAGCTTCAGTGTGGTCCAAGTGGTGGTAGGAGGAGTCCATGAGAAAAGAGGAAGAAGGAACACTCGCAGAAGAGGTGAAAAGTGAGAGAGAAATTAATGAAACCAGAAGAAGAGAATCTTGGATGCTAACACTTCATGGCTTTCATTATATATAGGAAATGAGAGCCATTGCATGGGGAAGGGGAACAACAGAAGCAAAATAGTGAAAGGGGGATTTATAACTTGGCTTGGGCTTTGGGCTGTCACTTTTTTTTTTTTTTTCACTTTGGAGGGTGAGGTTTTTTGGTTTGGGATTGGAGATGAGAGGGTGGATTATAAGGGGTGGTCTCATGGGGATTTGATGAATCGGGTGGCAGAGAGAAAAAGGTGAAATAATAAGGTATGATATGGCTGGAAAAATCTGTGTTTTCTCTGCACTATCCTCTTCTGATAGCTCTCTCTACTCTCTGACAGGGTCCTCATCATGATCCACATAGCTAGAGAGAGAAATGGAAAGAGGAAGGAAGAGAGAGAGGGTGATGTACGAGGGAGTGGTGGCGATTGAGTATGCGTGCGTGCGTGAGGAAATGTGCAGGTATTCCTTTGTCAGTGAAGAAAATGTAAGAAAGGGAACAGAAAGTGGTTTGATGAGAGATATTGCAACTAGCCACAAAAAAAAAAAGGAAAAAAGGGAAAACATTGAAACAGAAAAAAGAATAGAGATAGGGATGAGGGGGAAAAAAGAAAAGAAAGGAAAAGAAAAGCTTTTTAAACAGAAAAAAGAATAAGAAAATAGAATGCGAGATTTTTCACCACTATATGTATCGATAAAGCTGTTTCATATCTTCTCTGTCAGCGCAGGACAAAAATTGTATAATCAGAAACACCAACCATGTTTATTACACGCCAACTTCCCCACTTTTTATTTATGTATTACTTGGTACTCTTTTGCTTCCCCACTCTCAATCTCAACAACTCTATTAAAATTTATTCTTGTCTTCTGTGGTTTGTGATCACTGATTATTATTTTTGTTCAAGTCTAATTTACTGTCTTCTAGGCCTTGGCCTTCCCTTAAACAAGACACAGCTAAAACACAAAAATACAACAAAAACTCATGGTACAGACTGTCATTGCATTTGGTTTCTAACAACTCGCAGGAGAATTCCTTTATTTTAGTTATGCTTTCACGAAATCCTCTCTCTGCTAATAATAATTTTGCAATGTTCTTCTGGTCCCGAGATAATTTTATCACACAATATTAGGTGTTTTTATGATATTTTTTACTTTTCATGTCATTAATATAACATACATTAGTTAAGGGTAAGAAAACTGTTTTTGTGGGAAGATGCATTTGCTGATGGTGGCCTACAATTAGTGACATGTACAAGACCAATAAATAAATCTCCTCTCTTTTTTTAAGAAAAATATAAGGCTAGGAAATAACTGAGACTATACACAGCGATTTCCTTTTCTTTTAGCCGTAGGGGTGTCATGGGATTTTCCTACCTCATTTTCCCATCATATTATAGGCATGTCGACCTTTATTGGTATTTGTTAAAATCATTTTTAGGTTAAAAAAAAAGTTATTTTCTTTGCTCTCAGCTTTTTCTGATCAAAGTTTTTTTTCTTTGGTGAAAAATTCAAAATTTTCACTGTAAAAATCTAGAACCATGTGGGTTGGAGATTCATATTCCAAAAGAGAAAGGCTCAGTAACTCTGAATTACCATGATAGTTAGCAGGATTTGCATGACATATCAATGGTTGATTGATACATTTAACTGTTCTATCATAATCATAGCTAGTAGCGGAATTTTTATGTGCTGGGAGAGATAATAAAATACCTCCTTTTCCCAGAGTACACATAATTTTCAATAGCCATCAATTTTACATGACATATCAAAAATAGAAAAGAGAAAAAGAAACAAAATGGTGAGAACAGAGAAACTCTTGTACAAGTGTGAATACAACCAAAACTAGAGAATTATTACTGTTATATATATACAATCTAATCACAAGAGGGTATCAATATCATGACATGTCAAGGCAACAGCTTTTAATACCATAACACATTTGGTGACCAGATGACCATTCACAGAACAAAACAAATGTTACTGAAAGTGAGTATTGTGCAACTGAGAGAGGAAAAAGTGAAGCAGAAAGCAAGGGCATAAACAGCTGAAGATTGATTCATTGATTTTACACCCCCACAGGGGCCTATCACCCATGACATTGGATATAATGTCTCACTTTTTGAGACGCCCTTTTTCTCTCCTTCAACTAACATTAGCCAAGAAAAAAAAATGTGGGAACAAACTGAGACATAACAAACTGAGACATACATGTTATGGTGTTATGTTTTTATGTTTCATGTTTCCACATTTTCTAACCTCTTCTCTTGCTAATCATGGGGCTAATTAGTACCCTTAAACAGTGTGATTTTGAATTGAGGAATTTGTTAATTGAAACCATGAATGACTCCACCCAGCCATCCCATCCATCCATCCAATCCAATCCATCACTATCAAGCAACAAGGGGAGGGTGATGCTAGGTGGGGGGGTGTGTGAGAGATTGATGCCATGGAAGTTTGACACATCATGCTCGGATTTTGAGAGCACAGCCCCAACTTCACAGGCTTTACATCAAATCAAATCATCTCTTCAATCTGCATGCTGAGGTCTTTCTCTTCCACCCACCCACCCCTTCTCTCTCTCTCTCATTTCCATCATTGGCCCATTTCTACACTTCCCAATTTCCCAATGTTACAACCAACCCTTCTTAACATCTTTTTAACTATTATTAAAAATTACAAAACCAGCAGCAAAATGAAAAAACCACCTTCTCTTCTTTTCTTCTAACAATGAAAAACCTTTCTGATAGTAATTCCCAAAAAAGCATGAAATTCCCCCACAATTTACTCTCAGGGCTCACCTACCTCCCGAGATGCAACCTTTATGGCTTGCAACATACGGTTCCTCATGTTAAGTCCCTCTCCTGTTACCTTCGAAATTAGAACCGGATCCGGGTCCACACCACCCATTCCAGAAACCCAAAAGCTATTCTTTTTACTTATGCGTGTATTTAAAGCTCTAAACTTTTTAATTTAATAAACATGGGTGGTGGAAATTTAAGAACTTTAATGGAGTTAAAAAAAAAATGACAGCGAAAGGTGGCAAGACAACACAGAAACTCATAGCAGATGGAGACACACTCCTTGTTTGTGATTGATATTGATTTTGATGGACATGGACTGAACCGGCCGGTCCAAGTCCAACGCAGTGAAACCGGGTTGTGTCTGCTTCAGATGTAGACAAACGGTTGCGGTTGACTTTTTGAGGTAAAAACGAAAAAGTTAAGGTGAAAAAGGGTGTCTCGTAAATTTCCCTCAAGTGTTACTGTTCATGTTGCTGTGTTGTAATTATTTTATTTTATTTATTTTTCAAAAAAAAAAAACAAAAAGAAAAGATAAAAAAAGGTGAAAAAAGACAACACGGCGCGTGACCCGAGAGAGATCGCAGATCGCGCGTGACGACAAAGCTTAGGTCATCCCCGCCGCCCTCCGGCTATGGCGTCAGAAGGGTGCGTGGGGTCATAATTTATTTATTTATTTAAAACATTTTATTTATTTAGTTATTTAGTTGATCGAATTTATTGACGCTAAAGCTTCTACAAAAAGAAAGCCTGCAAGAATTAGAGATCTAGCTTTTAGTAGAAAAAATATATATATTATTTAAAAATTTAATATTTTCAATCAGCCATAAAAGAATCATAACTTTTTACTTTACTACCTCTCGTAAATGTTACAAAATGTGAGTAATAATTCAAATTTAAATATTTTGGACCGTCATATGTTTTATATTATTAATCAACTAAAGTTTTTCTTGTTGTTTTTTATTATAGATATTATAATAATCAATTTAGTAGTTGTCCGAATTGTTAGATTGGTAATGTTTTGGGGCCATTTTGCGCCGTTTGATTAATTGATTGGGTGGCTGCAACTTAGCTACCGTGTACGGCGTAGCAGCACCAAGTTGTCGTTTGTTGGTTCTTCACCGCTCACTCTCTCTCTACAACTACAAACAAAACACTGTTTCAAGGTCCAATTTAGAAAAAAATAAAATAAAATAATATTTTTTTAAAATTAATTTTTTTTCTTTACAATATTTTATTATATTTGAAAGAAGAAATATTTGAAAAAGTTATTTAAAAGCTTAAAACCTTAAAACACCGCAAGTATTAATTATTTGAAAAAGTACAGTCTCTTCCCAACATGTACTGTACAAAATGAAATTGTACTTTACAAAAATACAAAACTAAAACACCTAAAGTAATAACGTAACTATATTACGTTTTTAATTAATAACGTATTTAAATTATTATACAAGACCTCTTTCAACAAGTACTGTAGAAAGTAAATTGTACTTTTAAATATAAAGTTTCAGCATAATATATAATGCGAGACCTGGAAAGGTTAACTGATGACAAAAAAGTTTCAACATAATACTTACAAAGTTTGATGACGTTTTTCGTCCTTGTAAGATTGCTATCTTTTTGTTTTCTTTTTCTTGACTTTAATACCTCACTTTTCGTATAACTATTTTTAAATATCCAGAATTTCATCGCTTACTTTGTGTTAGGTACGGAGTGAAATAATTAGGTGAAACATAGAAAAAATATATTATTTTTTAATTTTAAAATATAAAGTGAAAACAAAATTTGATTGATGGTTCGATTACTGTAAAAAAATATCATTTTATCATCCACATAAGACGCTGTTATCGGTTATAATTTATTATTTGACTTGTACTAAATTCCGTAGTTGTTTTCATATTATGAAGAACATAAATAGTCTTATCATGTCTCAACCAATTTTGACTATATTTATTGAAGTCATAACGTGTGAAAATAATTATAAACAAAAATCAATTATAGTCATGCAATCCTCAAAGTCAATACGAAATCTATCGTTGGTGCACAACTCAATTCAAAATAAGTTTAAATAAATAATAATCCATAATACAACAATTTCATAAATAAAAAATCCAAAATATCAAACAATCAAATAAGATATATAGTTAAAATATATTATAATCGAAAATTATTAATGCCATGAGAAAATTCATAAACCACCAATAATAAGATATATTATTAAATGAATTTAAATATTATATAAGAAGTATTATGAATAATAATTATTACGAAAGATAAAAAAAGTTCTACGTTATCTAGATTATTAGACAAGATAAAGGATTTGATTGTGAGTTCATTTAAATTTTCTTTGTACGGTTAAGTTAAAATCATATAGTATAATAAGAAGGTCTAGGTCTAGGTTATTTCTACTATCTAGTTTATTAATTTTTTTTTATTTTTAATTAATATTAATGTTTGAAGCTTTATGTGGAGATTTCTATGTTTTGATCGTGTGAATGTTTGAGTATTATTGATTTTTTTTCGTAATATATTTTTTTTTTTAACTTAGTGTATCATAAGAACATGTGACCATATAAGTCAAGTCTCCACTTCCTATAGATAGACATATTTCTTTCAAATCATCATATCTTCACTCATTCTCCTACCTAGTTTCTCTTTCTCTCTCTTTTATGTGTTTGCTAGTTTTGTGTCTCAGATACTATTTTAGAAGTTCATGTTATATCTTGGAAGCTTGTACAACATATTATGGATAAGTCTTTAAGGACAATATTTATCTATGCCTCATAAAACTATCTTGTCCATGTTCTCAGTCAAATTTTAGTATAACCTTAATCAATTACAACTGACGATATGGACATTCACACCAACTTTACATTGGAGAAGTCAAATGGTATTGTTGCAACATAAACCATCCTTATGAAACTCTTCATGGACGTCTCAAAGATTGGAGTTTTCACTTGTCAAAACTTCTAATGTTAATAGGAATGTGTGTATACTCTATTAAACACGTATGAAGTTGTTTTCACTCTTACGACTTCCAAACGTGACTTTAGTTCATCTAAAAAACACATTGGACATTAGAACTATGCAAATAAGGTATGTCAGTCCCACTTTGCTTAACACATTATTGATAATTATTTATTTTTAGCACTTTCTGATTATATAATGATAACAATAAAGATAAATCAGTTGGTAATTATTAGGGGTTTTAACCATTTTAGTGTAATTTGGCCAATTAGGTTTCAGTTAAAAGTTTATTATTATTTTGACATCATTTTTAAAATTTTAATAGATTTAAGTATGTTTCGTATTTTGTCACATAACTCGGATTTACTTTTAATTATTATTAATATATTATTAAATTGGTAAAAAAAAATATAACTTGTCGATCAAGATAATTGCAATTAAAATTATTTCATATCGTACATGAATAAGTGATTATATTATAATTAAATTTATAATTTGAGAAATTATAAAAAGGAAGAGTGGCTTAATCTCCTACTAGAGTTATCTTAGCTTAGCACCTTAATTAAGTGCATACACATGTTCTAGTAAAAAAATATGTAATTGTTGATTAATCAGTTAGTGGTACTAATTTATTAATAAATGGCAAACGATATCACACAATTTAAGGGGAAGAGATTTCGTGCATTGAGTTGTTGGTACAGTTACATACAAGACAAATTACAATAAATACATGACAGTAATCTAATTCCTAATTGTTTCAAATTATACAATTTATGTTATACCAAAGTTGCTGCTGATATTCTTTCACATAAGGGAAACGTTGTCTAAATGCACTATATAAGCCAATTTAAATATCATTTTCGTCTTAAACTTGGAGGCTCTTTTGTCACATTCACTGATAAGATGCTATTTAATAAACAACAAACATGATTATTCTTCTTTTAAAATTAGTATTTCCTTTTGCTGCTAAATTCAGCAACAATGCAATTTTGTCATTCTCTTAAATTAATTGGTTAATTAAAACCACACAACCGACACTAAACCTAGAAGAATGAGATTTAAGAATAAACTTTCTATTTAAGGAAGAATTAGAAAGAATTTCTAAAGAATTAGAAGAAAGAAGAATTTTTTAATATATATTGTATTTATTCCACTAATAAAGTCAGATTCAACCGCAATTCGAATTCAGCTACCTTCAACATACATATACAAGTCATAATCACTACATCAATATCAACTTTGCAACCATATACTCATTGTTATTATTCTTATAATGACCCTTGTTATTATTATTTTTGTCAATATTAGTAAATATAATATTTTTAGTACTATTAATATTATAT
>Ga0123340_1006877_pt1 | contig 10853 bp, 5 predicted proteins | sample SirMexnodulemix_FD_89961 | JGI IMG/M metagenome (GOLD analysis project Ga0123340, IMG submission 89961) | Root nodule microbial communities of legume samples collected from Mexico - Siratro Mexico nodule mix | ecosystem: Host-associated > Plants > Roots > Nodule | place: Mexico: Nepantla... | reverse complement strand
TATATAATTATTTGACATTTATCTAATTGTTATTTAAGACTTTTATTTAATATTTATATAATTATAATTTTTCTTTTGATTTTTGATACTAGAAAAAAAAATATCCTTTTGATATTGAATACTTGACAATATTATGTTTTCTTTGTTGTAATTCTTATTTTTTATAAGAAATTATATAATTAATATTTGAAACAGAAAAGGAGAGGGTATGACATGGGATATACCCATTTTCCATTGATTTGGGGATGAGATGAAAAGTTCTTAGTCATTTAATATGAGAATGAGGAGATAAATGAATTTTTACTTCCATGATAGGAATGAGATAGTCAAATCCTCATTGCTCTACCTTATTACCATCTATAAAAACAAGAATTTTGTAAGACTTACACTTTCATTGATGTTTTATTTTATTGTTGACAAAAATGTATATTTTCAATACAATAAAATAAATGTTTTATTATCTTATTTAAGATTTAGATATTATTTTTCATGCCATGTAAGCATGTTCCAATAGAAAAGTCTTAATTTTATGACATAGTATATTCATCATGAATCTAAAATTGAAAAAAGTATATTTTTGTCTACAAAATATATATTCCTACCAATAATTGAATAAAATATTAATTAGATTTCATTAGAGTAAAATTGAAAAGAAAAGTCTTAAAAGTGTCACTTTTACTATCCAGATGATTTAAAAGAAATTTGTGTAATACATATGTCTATTAAGTAAAAGTGTCACTCCATCACTTTTAACAAGTGTTCCACTCTAATTAATGTAATATAATATTATTATTTGTTTCTATTTTTACATTAGTGTGTTTTTTTTGAAATTTAATAAGTAAATTTTGAAATTGTCTCAATTAAAAAGAGACTTTGAGAAAGAGAAAGGAGAATTTGAGAAAGAGGGATGATTTGAGTGTTTTAGTATGGAAGAAAAATAGAAAAACACAACTATTTAAACTTCATTTCATAAAAATCACCATCTTTCGAAAACACTTTTCCTTTATTTTCTTTTAAGACTTCATCTTTTCTTATATCACATCCACCTTAAAGGCCCTGATCAGAAACTGTTTTTGAATAAGTTTATCTTTGTCCTTTTTCTCTTGAATTGGTTTGGTGAAAATGGTTGCGTGTTTGGGATTGGAGTTGAATGTATTGTTTTTCGAGTAAAGATAAATTTTTGTTAGTTTAGGAGCATGATGTTATCTTTAGATTGTTGATAAAAGTATTTTATGTATAATTTTAGCCTTGTGTTGAGAATAGTCAGATTGAGAGCTTAAACTTGATTTAAGCAAGTTAAAAAAGTAAGGGAAGCTAGTTATTTCTTTTTATAGTACCTTAAGTGGATGTGAATGTGACATTGTCACAATATTTGATTTTATGTAGGGATTGTGTATTGTTTGAATATATTCAAATTGATTGAATATTGAAAAGAATGTTTGGTTATATGGGGAAGATGTTCATTATATAACATGATTAAATGTTTTTTTGTAGACAATTTGGTTAAATATGTATGGTATGTTTGAGATATTAAAGAGCTGAAAATGTTTAAGATAAAATGTGTATGGTTTGAGTGAATATATTTTAAATGAGTTATGTTGTATATTTTTGTAGTAAAAAGTTTGAATATTTCAATTAAGTCAAATTAGTTGAAGGTGTTGTTATTTTGGAACAAAATAGTCCATGTTAGACATAGAAAACAAAGAAAAAACTTAGTTTGAACCAAATGGATCACCTGTTATAGGCTCTGATACCATATCAAAGTGGACTTTAAGCATTGTAAGGTGAGGTTTGCACCCACTTATAAACTATAAAAAGGCCTCATCTCTAGGTCAATATGTGATCTCCAACATAGAATCACATAGAAGAAAATATCAGGTAGTGAGAGTTGAAGGAGGTTCCTACGACCTAATATACGGTGTAAAACAAATGTTTCTAGTATGTTATAGGGATTTACCTTGTCACGTGGATGGAAAGATGTTCTTGTTACGTAGTTTTGTAATGGTGGCAACTTAGTAAAGGTAGTGTGATATGTGCAAATATCTGAGAATGCATGTGTCTTCCGAAAGTAGAGTCAGATGTCTATGATGATTGATGTCAATACTATTCTGACATGAGATGTAACTAGTTGACTGATAGTAAGATACTTGATTCTGATGTTGATTCAATTAATAATTGAGATTGTATCCATTAGAGTATATAGATGAGATGTAAAAGTAATACGTGGGTATGATTTAATAAATACATGATTGTGTTACATGATGATAGTTTCAACATAGATGAATTGAAAATAGAGAAAATAATTATATTTTGTACTTGTTATTTTCTTTTGTTATAAGTGTATGTGTATTGATTCTCTACGAAGAAGGAAGTTTTATTTTGAAAGAATATAAAAAAATATAAATATATGCATATGTGTATTGTAGTTAATGTAACTATTACAAAAGTGGATGTCACAATAATAAAAAAAGATGTCATAGAAAAATATAGTTGACATTGGTTGAAAAATAGTCATACTAATATTGTTGAGAAAATTTGACTAACGTTGATGGAGAACTAAGATAGACATATATTGTGAAAAAATAACCTAAATATAGTCCTAACTAGAAAATAACCATTATCAATATCGACTGAAAAAATTTTGATTTTACATATGCTGAAAAATAGTTCTACAATTGTTGATAAAATAAAACTAGCTAAAATCGATGGTAAATAATTAATCAAATCATAAATAATTATATCAATGTTAATTGAGAAAACCCTATCTAATGATAACAAAAATAAATAAACTTGTAAAAAAAAACTAATTTTGATAGGCATTAATCGAAAACAACATTGACTCACATAAAATAAGAATAACTTGTAAAAAAAACTTAACATTAACTTAAAAAATAATATTGATGTTAGAAAAATAAAATTGTGATCATTGATTCATAAATATTTGATAAAAATAGTTATAAGTGATTTTAGTTTGAATGAAAATCTCACCAACATTATTAAAAAAAATAGGTGATTTCTAATTGAAGTGAAAGAGATAGAATTCTTAACCAAATACATTAATGAAGTTGTTGAAATAATATGGAAAGATATATTTTTTAAGTATAAATAAATATCAAATTCCTTTTTTATATAGAATTTAAAATTATATAATTTTAAGTTATTAGTCCCTTAAATTTTTATAATATCAATTTCTTTTAATATTTTTTATCTTAATAAATATTTTATAATAAAATATTTTAAATTGTTTATAATTGTTCTTATCAGGAGGATCTGAGTATAACCTTTTCGAGATGATCAAAAACTGATTTTAATTCGAATCTGAGTTAAGTATTTGATTTGTGTAATGATATCTGAACTTGAACTTGAAGACTTGAGGATAAAAAAGAGGTTTATATGTTAATGACACTTCTAGGCTAAAGCTAAGTAAGTGATTAGAGAAGCAATTAAATTTAAAATGTATGGATTGTGAAGTGTAATATAAATGTGTGGAAATAGTATATGTTGAGCTACGCCACATGATTGATTACTATTAGTTTGAGATTAATTACCCGCGATAATAAATCTATTTAACTTTGAACTCATTTTTATTTTCTTTTATCTCTTTCAAATAATTTTACTTCTCCCTTATTTATATTCCTTTTTTTTCTCTCTTTTATTTACTTTTTCCGTCTGTCAATATCAACCCATTCAAGAAATGTCCATAACTGTACAGACAAATTCGAAAGATAATTAAGACCAGGGATTGAATCTGACAAAATCATCACCAAACCTATTTAAAAAGAATCTGGAATTAGGTTGGATCTTTGCATTCAAACCTTGTTATTAAAAAGACTTTTTTTATTGACTACATAAAAGTATGTTTTTGCAGTAATTATTGTTTATTTCAAAGACCTTTTGCCCAGAGCCAGTAGATTTTGGACCAAGCTTTCAAAACCCGATGCTTTTGTCTTTTATATTCCCAAACGGCCAACCCATATCCTTTTCGGCGCTCGTCAAGGCACCGTGTTCTTTGTTGGGTATCACATGTTTTGATTTTGAATTTTAGACCCTCTCTTAACTTTTCTTATCCTAATATTGGAATTTATCAAAAAAGTATTACTTTTTAAATAATATCGAAAACAGTATTTCAAACATTCTTCATATTTATTTAATCAAGTTCTATACCAAAGGGAGATCCATTTACGCAAGATTTTGCTTTTATTTGGTGATCTCTTTAGTACTAATAGGGGTACAAGTAGAGGTTATTCTCTAGATAGGTATAAAATCTGGTGAGTGGAATATTACATTCAAGTTGTGATTCTTATTAACAAGGGACTATTCTCTACTATTAGTCTTGCTATGGATTATTCCACTTCTCATTCATCAAAGGACAATTCTATTTGTTCTTGTTGACTTGTCAAACCATGTTCTTGGACTTGACTTGTATCATCTGGGAAGCTTGCATGCTGTTTCCTCAAAATGATAATGATTCTTTTCTTGTTGACCAAGCTGCTCTAGTTTTTTTATGAAATGAAGAAATTCAATACCCACCATCACGTGGGATACAAGGTAGGGGGTTGTATAGTTGATTATTTAGACTCTGCCAAGTAGTTTTCTTTTATGAAAAAGTAAAAATCTTTCCATAAAAGTCTATTTTTATTTCGGAGATCACATAGTGGAGAAGATTACAAGAAATTGAGTTTTGTTTTTATTATTGCAAAAATCGAGAAGGGAGCTTGCGAAACTTGTTTTGTATTCGTTCTTGCACACGTATCCATAATATAAACGTGAGCGTGTCAAGTTTCATAGAAGACCTCAATAGTCCCAAGTCCGGAGCAACAGAGTGTTGCTCAGGACTACCTTTGCTTTGGTAACTCGAAAAGGTAAACGTTGTTGAGGTGTATTTTTGTTGTTTTTGTTTTACTTCGAAAGCGTTTTTACCTTACTTTCTGTGGGGTATTATTAGTTTCCAGCCTGTAAAATACCGACTCGTCAAGGGTAGCACAGTTTTTGAGCTCCTTTAAATTTTGTCCAACCGTGGTTTCTTGTTTCAGGGTGGAGGGAAAGAAGGTGGATGGGAATCGAGTTGTGAAGTTGGAATACGAGTGGAGAAGTTTCTTGTTGGGGGCTGCAAAAAAAACATGTCTTTTACAGCTTCAACATGGCTCACGTCTTTCTCGTGTTCGTTCAATGCAACTCAAAATCTGCCTCACTGGCTGAGATTCATTTTCCTATCTCCATGCCCTCAGAGGGCTCTTTTGTCTGGTGTTGACGTTCTACTTCTGTTGACCCTCTTTGTGTTGGCGCTTGTAAAGCTCTATTCTAGGTTCACTTCCAATGGCAACGCTAACTCACAACTTGATAAACCGCTTATCAGAAACAACAGAGTTTCTGTCAGGACAACGACATGGTTTAAGTTGACTCTAACTGCAACCGCTGTTTTGACAGTATTGTACGCGGTGGCTTGCATTCTGGTGTTTGTCAGTTCCACCAAGGAGCCGTGGAAGCAAACTGATGGGTTGTTTTGGTTACTTCAGGCCGTAACACAACTAGTCCTTGTAGTCTTGATCGTCCATGAGAAAAGATTTGAAGCCGTTGCTCACCCTTTGTCTCTCAGAATATACTGGGTTGCGAATTTCGTTGTGGTTTCTCTGTTCACTGCTTCTGGGATCATACGTTTGGTCTCTGTGGGAGTGGAAGATGGGAAACACTTCAGCTTCATGGTTGATGACACGGTTTCTTTCATTTCTTTACCTTTGTCACTTTTTCTGCTCTATGTTGCGGTTAAAGGGTTCACCGGGATTGTGTCTGGCGAAGAAACACAACCCCTTGTTGATGAGGAATCAAAACTGTATGAGAAGTCCAACGTTACTGGCTTTGCTTCAGCTTCTGCTATATCCAAGGCCTTTTGGATTTGGATAAACCCGTTGTTGAGCAAAGGGTACAAGTCACCTTTGAAGATTGATGAAATTCCATCGCTTTCAGCTCAGCATAGAGCTGAGAGGATGTCCGTTATCTTTGAATCAAAGTGGCCTAAATCAGATGAGAGGTCGAAGCACCCGGTTCGAACAACGTTGCTTCGGTGTTTCTGGAGGGAGATAGCCTTCACAGCCTTCCTTGCTGTTATTAGGCTATCTGTGATGTTCGTGGGGCCAGTTCTCATTCAAAGTTTTGTTGATTTTACAGCAGGGAAAGGTAGCTCCGTGTATGAAGGGTACTACCTCGTGTTGATTCTCCTGTGTGCCAAATTTGTAGAAGTTTTGACAACTCACCACTTCAACTTCAACTCCCAGAAGCTTGGGATGCTTATCAGATGCACCCTTATCACTTCTTTGTACAAGAAGGGGCTCAGGCTAACGGGTTCCGCGAGGCAGGATCATGGTGTTGGGCCTATTGTCAATTACATGGCTGTTGATGCTCAACAACTCTCTGATATGATGCTCCAGTTACATGCTGTCTGGATGATGCCATTTCAAGTTGGCATTGGTTTGTTTTTGCTGTACAATTGTCTGGGAGCCGCAGTGATTACGGCTATGCTTGGACTTTTTGGTGTCATTGCATTTGCTGTGGTGGCTACTAGAAGGAACAAGAATTACCAGTTTAATGCCATGATGTGTCGTGATTCAAGGATGAAGGCAGTGAATGAGTTGCTTAATTACATGCGTGTCATCAAGTTCCAAGCATGGGAAGAGCATTTCAATGGGAGAATTTTGGGTTTCCGCAAGTCTGAGTTTGACTGGCTTTCCAAGTTCATGCACTCAATCTGTAGCGTTATTATTGTGTTGTGGAGCACCCCATTGTTGATATCAACTGTCACGTTTGGTACCGCACTTTTGCTTGGAGTTCAACTTGACGCAGGCACGGTTTTCACCACCACAACTGTGTTTAAGATCCTGCAGGAACCTATTAGGACCTTTCCTCAGAGTATGATATCTCTTTCACAAGCGCTGGTATCACTTGGGAGGTTAGATAGGTACATGTCTAGCAGGGAATTGTTAGAGGATTCGGTTGAGAGAGAGGAAGGGTGTGGTGGACGCACTGCTGTGCAAATCAAAGACGGAACCTTTAGCTGGGATGATGATGGCCAGCTGCAAGACTTGAAAAACATTAATTTGGAGATTAATAAGGGGGAGCTTACAGCAATTGTTGGGACTGTGGGGTCGGGGAAATCTTCACTCCTTGCTTCAATTCTCGGTGAGATGCACAAAAATTCTGGGAAGGTATGCATTTATTTTTTGTTTAGAAATGAGGACTTTGTTTTGTTACCATGCAGTCACTAATTTGTACGGTGATGTTCGTTTCTGATTATATGTTTTGGTGGCAGATTCAAGTTTGTGGGAGCACTGCTTATGTTGCACAAACATCTTGGATTCAAAATGGGACCATTGAGGAAAACATACTCTTTGGCTTACCAATGAACAGGCAGAAGTACAATGAAGTGATCAGAGTTTGTAGCTTGGAGAAAGACTTGGAAATGATGGAGCATGGTGACCAGACAGAGATTGGAGAGCGTGGCATCAACCTAAGTGGGGGCCAGAAGCAGCGCATCCAGCTTGCCAGGGCTGTATATCAAGATTCTGATATATATCTTCTTGATGATGTTTTCAGTGCTGTAGATGCACATACTGGCACTGAAATATTCAAGGTGATTAATCTAATATCTGTTACTGTTTTCTACTCTCAGCATTCTATGAGTTAGACTAATTCATATTTTCTGGACCATTGGCAAGTGCTATTTTGTTGCTACAAGTCAATTCTGGGAATCCTTATAATAAAAAAAATGATGTGCAATTCAGTTTTTATTGATTTTTGGTGGGTTGAAATTAGCTCCCAGCCAAATGTTTCTGAGACAATATACTGAAAATGACCCCATATTTACAATACTCTATTTTTGTAGTATATCTATATTTTAATTGGAGTATTTTATGCAGGAATGTGTGAGGGGGTCTCTTAAAGGAAAGACCATTATTCTTGTAACACACCAAGTAGACTTCCTACATAATGTGGATCTTATAGTGGTAAGTCTTTTTTTATAATCCTTTAATGTTTTGCCCCATTCAGTCTCCAATTTAACTTGGTGAGTGATTCTAAATTTGCAAAACACATGTTTGCTTGGACAAAAGGTGATGAGGGATGGAACGATAGTACAATCAGGGAAGTACAATGATCTACTTGCTTCTGGAATGGATTTTAGTGCTCTTGTTGCAGCACATGAGACATCTATGGAACTAGTGGAGCAAGGTGCGGAAGTGCCTGGGGAAAATCTGAATCAACCAATGAAATCACCAAAGGGAGCTTCTAATAACAAACAAGCCAACGGTGAAAGCAATTCGCTTGACCAGCCCAAGACTGACAATGAAGGTTCTAAACTCATCAAAGAAGAGGAAAGAGAAACTGGGAAAGTTAGCTTTCATATCTATAAACTCTACTGCACTGAGGCTTTTGGGTGGTGGGGCATTGCAGGAGTAATCTTGCTTTCTGTGTTGTGGCAAGCATCTATGATGGCCAGTGATTATTGGCTGGCTTATGAAACATCACAAGAGCGTGCTCAGTTCTTCAATCCTTCTGTGTTTATTTCTATCTACGCAATTATTGCTGTAGTTTCAGTTCTTTTGATTGTGCTAAGATCCTACTCTGTTATGGTCCTCGGGTTGAAGACAGCACAGATTTTCTTCTCTCAAATTCTCCACAGCATCTTGCATGCCCCCATGTCTTTCTTTGACACTACTCCATCCGGGAGAATTCTAAGCAGAGTAAGAATTCGAAGAAAAATAATTTGCAGACATTTTATCATTTAACTTTTCCAAATTTTTACTTTTAAATTCTGCATAAACTAATTTTAATTTAAGAAGTTAATTTTTTTTTTCTCACCTAAAATTTGCTTTGGAGAAACTTGTCCAAACAGATATACTTCTTCTGCATTACTGTCGCGTTTACATATGTATAATGACTTGTATTTTCTTAAACTTTGACAGGCATCCACTGATCAGACCAATGTTGATGTCTTTATCCCCTTGTTCCTCAATTTTGTGATAGCCATGTACATTACAGTGATCAGCATCTTCATAATCACGTGTCAAAATTCTTGGCCAACAGCTTTCTTGTTAATTCCTCTTGCTTGGTTAAACGTTTGGTACCGGGTATGTGTCTCGTGTTTCTTTTCGTCCAATGTATTTCTGTTAATCCATGTTAGATTATCAATCAATGTCTATATTCTAAACTTTGTGGCTGGAAACAAAATAAATGTGCTTACTATTAATGAGTTCTCAATTCAACTATTGAAGTAATTGAATAGCCGTGGTAAAAGCGCATGAATTTCTCACAGCTAAACGATGTTTTTGATTTTTCCATTTTTGGTTTTGCAGGGATATTTTCTTTCGTCATCTCGTGAGTTAACTCGTCTGGATTCAATTACAAAAGCACCAGTCATTCACCATTTCTCTGAAAGCATTTCGGGGGTCATGACAATCCGCGCATTCAGAAAGCAGAAGGAGTTCTGCTTAGAAAACATTAAACGGGTGAATTCTAATTTGCGAATGGATTTTCACAACTTCAGTTCTAATGCGTGGTTGGGTTTCCGCTTGGAATTTCTTGGAAGCATAGTTTTTTGCTTCTCCGCCATGTTCATGATCATGTTACCCAGCAGTATCATGAAGCCAGGTAAACAACTCACTATAAAATGATTCGTAAATGTTTGCCTTAATTTGTCAATGATCCTTAACATTTACATACATCTGATTTACTCTTTCCAAGTGGTCCTTAGCAGATCAGGTGGTGGTTTTGTTTCTGGCAATGTCATCATAACTGAGTCCTTGGAACAAGTATTTGTTCCATGCAAAATTCTATGCAAAACTCATAATATGTGGACCAGGTTTATATGTAAAATTAGGAAAATAACATCACTGTCTGCGAAACACATCAAACGAAGTTATATGAAGAAAACTCTAAAGTTAAAACATTTTTTAAAGAAAAAGAATTCCACCTGTTACCCAACAAAAAGATTTGGCCATCACCCTATCCGACTTCCATACCTTGCTAAATTTGTCTTCTAAGTTCAAATCATGTAGTCTATTCAGCAATCACAACATACCCTTCCAACACGTCTCTAGCAGAATATTCTATTTGTGCAAAATGTCGGAGAGGTAAGACAACATATAGAGACAAGATGGTGCTTCTTTGAATTATTATTCAACTATTGTTACATGCGTTGTGTTTCGTAGTTACGTGTCGAAAATACTATAAGGTTGGAGTGTGCGACGTGTACGCTAGGTGTTGGACTAGAATGTGTTGAAAAGCAAAGCAATGGTATTTATACTACAGTCAAATTTTTGTTGTGATAAAGAAGTGATTGGGTTGTTGTGATTGATGCAGAGAATGTTGGTTTGTCCCTCTCATATGGGTTATCATTAAACGCGGTGATGTTCTGGGCCATATACATGAGCTGTTTCATTGAAAACAAATTGGTATCTGTTGAGAGGATCAAACAGTTCACAAATATTCCATCGGAAGCGACATGGAGAAATAAGGATATCGTGCCTCCTGCAAATTGGCCCGGTCAAGGAAATGTTGATATCAAAGACTTGCAGGTATCTACAATAAAACCAAATTCATTATGATTATTTCTTGTGGAAAAAGTAATTATGCATTACAGTTGCAGTGGCCCTATTTGTATATCCTAGTTTATTAGACCTTTTCAATTTAAAATCTTAACTTTGAGACTGTTGTAAAGCACGAAGGCAGAGTTTTTATTAAGTTTGCAGTTGCTGAAGTTACATGATAGAAATTCTAAAATCTAATGACTGATTAACGAATAAGATAACTATTTTATGTTATTGGTAATAAATGGTTTGTTGTGTCAATATATATATATATAT
>Ga0123340_1006876_pt1 | contig 10853 bp, 7 predicted proteins | sample SirMexnodulemix_FD_89961 | JGI IMG/M metagenome (GOLD analysis project Ga0123340, IMG submission 89961) | Root nodule microbial communities of legume samples collected from Mexico - Siratro Mexico nodule mix | ecosystem: Host-associated > Plants > Roots > Nodule | place: Mexico: Nepantla... | reverse complement strand
CTATAAAGGAGACCTAATACATGTCATTATATATATAAAGATTAGTTTAAAAACAAATAGAGTATAAAGAAGAGAGGGATCGAATGTTCTAATTCTTCTTTTTGGCCAAAATATATTTAACTTCGTGTGTTTAGGTACTATTGATGTTAGTTTTTTCATGGTTGAAAAATACCCTAAAGATAATTAATGGATATGCCAAAAGTGGAACACATCATTATGGTCCTTCTTATAATAGGAGAAATCATAACAACATAAATAAGATTATTATTAATGAAGGTATTCAATCCAACTAACATCAAAATTATGAAATATGAGTTTCCAAATATAGTTATAAAACAAAGTTCATTCCATAAATTAGTAAAATATTTTATTAGAGAAATATTTAAAAATTATTATGTGAAGAAAACATTTTCGTAAGTTGTGAAGTTCAGGGTACCTCAAAGAAAATCAAAAACAATTAATGTAATACATGTGCATATCTCATTTCTCTTACCTTTGAGTTTGGAGTAGAATCTAAATTCTTTCCTCACAAATTTTCCCTATGTTTTTTATTTTACTTTCAAAATTTTTTTTTTTTTTTTTTTGTGTTTTTAGGTGTCAATTGCCACTCTTATTTATAGAGGTGAGGTGATTATTACATCTCTGGTTACAAGTAACTACATAGTTATAACTCAATTTGTCTTTTACTGACCTAGTTAGCTTAAGGTTTCAAAGAGATAAGTACTCTTAGACATGAAATATCTGTGATAAACAGTAGAAATGGGGTCTACATATTCGTGGTTATTCCTAACAGTGTTTCTGCAAAGATATTTATCTAGGTGTATCTAGCTTTCATGAGAAGTAACTTTTATTCTCAAAACTCATCTCCTTATGGTCAAATTCCAATAATGTTATGTAAACAAACAAAACTTATCACCATTGTTCCCTTTAATCATCTATAAGTAATGGTTGCTTTATTTCTCCATTGCCTATTTTCATTCTTTTATAGTTTGTACTTTATAAAGATTGATTCTTTAGCACAACGATTATTCATCTAAGCACAGTTCTTCTAGTAGATGAGTTATTTTTTTTTTACGTTTCAACTCCTTTGTCCTACCTTTAGACTTAGGCGTGTTGAAGTGTTGTCAAATCATATTATCGAAATGCCAAATGTGTTGGGGTGACGTCAAATCATATCACCGAAATGTCGATCGTGTCAAAGTACCGAAAATATATACTTATTAGAATGTTAAACGTGTCTTCAAATCATATCATCAAAATGTCAACTGCATCGGAATACTAGAACTCATTGGAATGTCAATCGTGTCTAACTGCTGTCAAATCATATCATCATAATGTTGACTGTGTCGAAGTGCCAAAATATATGCTTATCGGAATGTCAACCGTGTTATCAAATCATATTATTGAAATGCCAATTGTGTTGAAGTGTCATAAAATCATATTATTGGAATGTCAACCATGTTGAGTTATCAAATCATAGGAATGTTGACTGTGTCAGAGTGCCAAAAATATACTTATCAGAATGTCGACTGTGTTGGAGTGCCAAAATATATACTTATCAAAATGTCAATTGTGTTGGAGTGTCGTCAAATCATATTATCGGAATCACAAACATGTTGGAGTGACGTCAAATCATATAATCGAAAATACCAACTATATTAGAGTGCTAAAATATATACATATAGGAATGTTAATCGTGTTGAAGTGCCATCAAATCGTATTATTAGAATGTCAATTGTGTTAAAGTGTTATCAAATCATATCATTAGAATGCCAACTGTGTCAAAGTGTCGAAAAATATACTTATCAAAATGTAAATCATGTTGGAATGTTGTCAAATCATATTATCGGAATGCCAACCATGTTAGAGTGTCATCAAATCATATCATTGGAATGTTGATCATGTCGGAGTGCCAAAAAATATACTTATCGAAATACCAACCATATTATAGTGTCATCAAATCATATCATCGAAATGTCGATTGTGTTGAAGTGCTGAAATATATACTTCTCGGAATCCCTACCATATCGATATTCCGAGTGGGATGCACAAACATCAGAGTCATAACAGTAGTTGAAATTCAAAGACTACAATGACGGTGAATACGAAAGCACTATATCAATGGTTTAAAAACGCCCCATTGAGGACCATATAAATATTAGTCACCAAGATGAGGACCATATAAATATTAGTCACCAAGATGAAGTTTTTCAATAAGCAACCTAAGATTGTATCTGCCTAACGAAAATCATGCTACAATTACACAACTACACATTATAAGGGTTAATATCAAATATCAAATTAATATCATAGTACAAATGAACTCAATGACAATATGTACTCAATAACAAAACCTTGAATCAAACTCGATACTTCGCTGAAGGCACGTAGTTTCCCCAAATAAAAAAGGTACGAGAAATTTATCTTTTTTGACTCGAGTCAGCAAAATTAAATAAAAAATACTATCGAAACACCTTTCTAAAGAGCCTTGTAAGTACCATCAAGCAAGTCTTGATAAAGTCTCAGATACAATTTACACTTTATAAAGTAAAGATATGAAGTAAATCTTTAATTTTAGATTAGGTAAACTTCATTTACCATTTGAACTCTAATAATTTCATATCTGTTTGAGCCTTTAGGTAATTCTAAATATTATTCAATCAAGATATCAATCCATTCTTAATTAGATTTCTAAAATCATATACAAAATTGCAATCACAAAATATAAAATTGAGATAAAAGAAAAGAAGAACAAATCCAGACATTAAATGATCAGTAAAAAATTCTCAATTTGACTTATTTGATATATATTGATTTTGTGAATTGATCTTTAAAAATTAGTTTTCTATAGATGAAAAATACAAAACAAAAAAGGAGATGAAAAAGAATAGAAAAAAAAGAAAGAAAAGGAGATGAAGAGACTATTTCTAAAACTGATAATTAGACAAATAAATTTTGTCCATATGTTTATAGCATATTTAGACTATATAAATGCTTTACAATCTTTACTGAACCCAAACGTGAATTGTAATTAGGTTCATAATCTCAATAAAAAATATTTAAGGACAGTTTCTTTTATAAGATCAAGGAAAATTACTACCATGATTTCTACATTAGGCATACTCTTATTAAAGAATCTTAATTCACGCCTACAAGTCTAAGAAACCTGACTTGCCAATTTAAAGGAGTATTACAAGAAATTATTATTTACTCATTTATTTTAAAATGTATTTAGCTTTAAATAAATAGAAAAACATACTTGTAATTGTAAATATTAATTAATGTTACAGTTTTCATTGTAAAGAAAGGTGTTAATAATATACTCTTCCACACAACTTTTCAATACGTATCTTATTATTATTTAAATTTGGTTTAATATTAAAAAAAATCAGGATATAGACTATTTAAATAAAAGTGAAACCTGTGAAATTTAATAATTTGGAAAAATATCAACTTATTAATTATAAAAATAAGTGAGAAAATATAAACCAGATGTTAAGGAGAAAATCAAATTTTAGTAAGACCGATAGAAATTATGATTCTTTCTACATCTCATTTTAACCAAATCAGAAAAAAAACTTAACACAATTTCAACTTTATTTTTTCTAATTGAAATCATGACACACTAACATGATTTTAATTTTATTTTTTTCTACTACCAAAACCGGACTAACATAACACAGTTTTTCCTTCTTAATGACATTATCACAACACGAATTCTTAACTTAAAAATCATGTCTCTGTATCACATATTTTAATAAATAATATTTTTTTTACCTATTTTATTAAATAAAAAACAGTTAAAACAAAATTGCACGATTTTTTTTCTTAAACCGACGTATCGTTATCGAATCCTTCCTTAATAATCTAAAACATAGGTTTAACGTGACGAAGGTACTTTTTGGCCAAAGAAACAGAGTTTCCTTCAGCCTTTACAAGAGCACAGTAGAAGACGAAAAACTTGACCTCTTTTTGAAGCAATTTATATATATATTTTTTTCAAAATGATGACATGGGTAGCACTTGTCTGCACGTTGAAAGCCATCTACAGATTATGCGCTTATTTTGAGCTGAGTTTGTCCACTGCTTCTCTTTCAATTCTCTACACTACGCTACTGTTCTGTAAAAGTAAAAAACACTTATTAAGCAGAGTAATTAAGAAAAAGGTCTATTTTCTTTTGTTAGGTTGAAGTTGAAAGAAATAGAAAGAGAAGTGAATTATGAATTGAAAGTCTGGAGTCGTTGAAATCCAACGCATTTAATAAGCTCTAAAATCAGTTGGTTCCTTCGCATATTTTGCCTTTTTTTTTTGGCATTCATACCCAACAACTTAACAACTCCTCCAACCCTCCCTCGCCACGAAAAATAAAAATAAAGACAAGAGATAGCGATAAAGGAAGAAAATCAGGGACCATAGCAGACAGAGAAGAGGAAAAACGTCGGCTTTCTTCGGTTTCCGAGGAGCAGTGAAGAAAGTGAAAGATGGGTAACAGTTTTATTTGCATGACTAAGAAGGATTCGAAAGATGTTGGATCGAGAAGCAAGAGAATGGGTAGATCACAGAGGAAGCTTGTGAGCGAGGAAGAGCTGCATCTTCAGGCACTGTCTATGGCGCTTCAGCAGCATCAATTGTCTCAGAGGTTTGAAGGGTCTATGTCTCGGAGAATTGGCTCCTCTAGAAGGCATGCTGTGTCTGAATCTTTTTCAGCCAGCAAGCAGGTGTGTGCCTGTTCTGTTTATTTAATTATTTATTATATTATATTATATTTGCCATGATTTGTGTGTTTTGATTGAAAAGTTTTGATTTTTGAATCATTTTATCACAGCCAAAAAGTAGCATACCATTATTAAGATCTTTGTGTATATGGGTTGGGTAGAAGTGAATACTAGTGTTTGTGATGAGTGGAAGCATGTTGACTCAACATATCAAGCCAGGGCTGAAAAGTGCACATACAAAAAGGAATCAAAGGGCTACTTTTTTCGGTTTTATTTTTGTTTTTGGGTAAAAAAGGGGGTTGTTCCTTTTGTGCCTCAAAAGGTGCATCTAGAAAAGTACATGGCCAATTCACTGTGCTTTCAAAAGAATATGCGATTTGTTTATGATTAGTCGCCTGTTTCCTGTACTGGTTAGCATACCCCACTTTTCTTGACTCCGCTATATACTTGTGCATTTGACCCTAGTTGTTCTTAAGCTTCATGGGAAAATGGTTTTCTTCTAGCTTTTTAGGACAGTCTAGCACAATTGTCTAAAGAAAAAACTGGGGCTGTTGTTTCATGTTTGGAGATAGATTGTTTTAAGAACTAGAATGGAAAGGAAATGTGTAATCAGTACTCAGGCTTTTCACAATGCTATCTCTTTTTGATTGTGCTTGTGCATGTTGAAAAGTTAAAATCTGTTTGCCCCTGTATTTTGTTTGATATATTTGCCTGACTTGATAGTGTATCCTGTGCAGGTTCCAGTAAATCTGGAGAACATTAAAATAAAAAAGTTTGTACTAATCCATGGAGAAGGTTTTGGAGCATGGTGCTGGTACAAGACTGTTGCCCTTCTAGAAGAAGCAGGGCTGCTCCCAGTTGCCTTAGATCTTACTGGCTCTGGAATTGATCTCACAGACACTAACAGTGTCACTACATTGGCTGATTATTCAAAACCTTTAACTGTTTATCTTGAAAACCTTCCTGAGGATGAAAAGGTTTGGTGTGTGACATTGAACATAATTTTAAGTTGAAGCATGTTATTGTCTACCATTCTGTTATATTTCTTGAAGATGGAAACTTTGCAGGTTATTCTTGTTGGTCATAGCATTGGTGGCGCATGTATTTCTTATGCGCTGGAAAATTATCCTCAGAAGATCGCAAAAGCAATTTTCCTTTGTGCTACAATGGTGTCTGATGGTCAAAAACCCTTTGATGTTTATGCTGATGAGGTATCTAGTTAGTTTCTCTTTGTTTACTTATGTGATTAGTTGAATTTTTGAGAGTGGTGAAATACAATCCAACTTAAATTATTCACAAAAGCTTCCCAAGTTTGGAACCATTTCTTACCAATTATGTTATATGTGGGACATATATTGCACTTCATCTATCCTAAACCTCTAATATACTATTTCTGGAGGAAAAAGTTCTTTATCTTGTATGTTCATCCTTCAGTGAACATATTTTATATAATTTATTATTTTGATTCCATCCCATTTGACTTTTTCTTTTTGGAAGTTCTAACCAGTTGTCTACACTGCAGCTGGGATCTGCTGAACGATTTATGCAAGAATCAAAGTTTTTGATACATGGGAATGGTAAAGAAAAGCCCCCGACAGGATTTATGTTTGAGAAGGAGCAGATGAAAGGGTTATATTTTAACCAATCCCCAACGAAGGTACACAGCATTAAGACTATTTCTAATTTCTTTTCCTCCAACTTGTTTTAACTGCTGTATTCTGACTGCCCATACAAATTAGATACTTGAAGTTGTATGATTTGTGCCCATATACCTTCGATGATGATCATACCTTTTATCTTCACTGTTTACTCCACTTGCAAGCTTCATGCTTGTGATTTAAATTGAGTACAATTGCATGGCTATCCCCGTTAGTGCAATGAGGAGAACGCAACTTTGTTCCCCCACCTATAGTGGAACTGAAAGGCAATTTTGTAATTGTTGTTGATCTATGAGCTCAGAGTGAGGTAGATAATGCCCTCAGAGCTCAAAATTAGCTTCCTGGTATTCAACCAACCTGGCTTTAAGTTGAAGAACTAAACCCCTTCCTCTAAAAGCTCATGAGTTGTAGTTGTGTTATCCCCCTTTCCAAAGGCTTTAGGACAGAGTTCTTATTTCATTTATAATTTTTAACTACATTCTTTAAGAAAGGCAGGTCTTTATGGACAAATGTTCGAAATGATTTCTTAAACTTCTATTTTTTATTTTGAAAGTTGTTTAATTGCCCCAGAAAAGGAAAGGATTTCTTAAGGCAGATTAAGCAGAAAGTAGTCAAGTTAATCCTTGAAAGTGTATGTTAAAGGATGGTCAATTCAGGATTCTTATTGATTGTGATTTTCACACACGCATGACCTGAATGATGGTTAGAGCATTGAGATTCAATCCCTTTTGCTTATACTTGATTCTTGTCAATTTTATTCCTTTAACAAAATAGGAGAATTTGACCTGACTCGGTTTTCTTTTTAAGACTGAGAAAGAACAGAATTGTTGAATTTGTAGTTTCCTGATTTTCTTTTCTTTTTCTATTATCCATTTCCGATCTGCTTGAACTTGTTGGCGTTGTGATTATTCCAAACATGGGTGAAAATTTTCATATATATATTCAAGCATAGGCTTTTATGTTTCCAAGAGTCTGCTTGGACAAATTTATCCAGAAGCAGTTATAGAAAGAGCTGAATAAAAGAGTTTATACAAATTAGCTTATGCATACATTTTAGCTCATGAAGAAGCTTATTTCATCTTTTTTTCTTATTTTTCTTTTGGAAAAGGGCTTCTTGAGAAATTTGTCCAAATGTTAAGGAGATATCTGTTCTTTTCCTTATGCCCAAATGTTTTTTTTCTCTTCTATTTCTATTTATTACAATTTTATTCCTGGTTGTTGCATTAACACTTTCTAAGTTCTGATAATATTTGAAATGAGTTGTATTTCAGGATGTTGCTTTAGCCATGGTTTCCATGAGACACAGCCCTCTTGGTCCAATCATGGAGAAGCTGTCTTTATCTACTGACAAATATGGCACCGGGCGCCGGTTTTACATCCAAACATTGGATGATCGTGCACTTTCACCAGATGTCCAAGAGAAGCTTGTGAGGGAAAATCCACCTGAAGGAGTTTTCAAGATCAAAGGCAGTGATCATTGTCCATTCTTCTCCAAGCCACAATCTCTCCACAAAATTTTGGTGGAAATAGCTCAAATTCCATAGCTTGATGCACAACATGATTTGTTTTATCTTTCCATCTCTTAGGATTACAGAATTGTAGAGTTGATATTGCTTTTCTATATTGACCATGAAACAGGAGGCCCAATTGGGATCAGTGTTTTTATTTTTTATAATCTTAACATATAATAGAGGAAGAAGCATGATTTCACCCCTTTCAAGACAAAAATATTATTCAATTAGTAAGTGACTTCTGTAAGTGTTTTTTTGTTTCATGTGTATAGAAATATTTTGTAGTTCTACTTCTGCTTTGACAACTAATTTTTGTTGCGAGTTCATGCTAGAGTAAAATGGGAAAATATTCTCTTTATACATTTTATATATGGATTGAATTTGAAAATTTTATACCCAAATTAATTTTAGGCCAATTTAATCAAATTTGAATCTAGCAATGAGTTGGATTGACCAACTTGCTCATATTTTGTTTACAATGGTTTAAATTACAATTATACAGTCTAATGTTGGTCTTGTTTATTTGGGTTTGATCTTTGGTGAAGGAAAAGGTAAATTTGAATTTCAAAACCAGAAAATGCAAAGGTTTATTCTTAAATTTTCATAATAAAAATGGAGTTTAAAAAATAAATTTTTTAAAAAATAACAGACTTAAGGGTGGAATCAAGCTGCTATATACGTTGAGTTAGGTAAGCTCGTAAATGTACACCAACCCAATTCAGTGTCAAAATAGTATACAGACAAACTCTGACAATAGTACTTAAAATGTAATCTTTTAAACATTAAATGAGTATATTATCCTGCCGAAGATTTCTTCAATCTTGATCAAATCCATAAGAATGTACCTGCATTAGATATTTTAGTGTCAGCCTAATGCTATATACTGTTCCAACACCATGGTCGTAGACCAAAAAAGAAAAAGAATGTCTAATCCATTTGCATGCACAAGGTGAAATTGCCAGTGATCTATCATCCTTCCCATCTGTACTAAGGAATCTTCTTTCAAAATTCTATAATCTTGTAGGAAACTTCTTACAAGAAAATAGAAGTTAAATCATTTTACTAGCTCTTGTACTTTTTAAGAAATTCTATAGTGTTTACTGTCCAAGATTATACATTTTAGTAAGACAAAACATAGAGGGACCATCGAACATAAATCAGAATACCTTAACAGGTTCCTAAAGGACATTTCGGTTGGGGAAGATGCATGCATGGTGGTGGGGTTTTATCAAATCCGTGTACGAATACAAGGAAAGTCTTAGCCATGTAAGCAATTAACAGGTGGAAATAAGGAATGCATACACACACATACATGCCAATGGATTAAAGTTTGTACTTTGCTGGATTAGAGTTCTGACACCACCAAGATGATATAATCCAGTCATAATTTCTCACCCACCATTCACCAACCAATTAACAGCTGATATTACTATTGAAAAGCTACATATCAATAAACTACATGGTGCTGATCAAACGTCATCGTCATAATACTGAGCTTCGCCACGCACAGAAAATTTTAGCACAATTGGGTCCCTCTTTATCAACTCCAACATACATAGATCTCCTCCTGATAGATCGTTGTCCCTCATAAACTTAGCCCATCCCCTAGATATTACCATGGCTCTGCTATGGCTATAACATGAGCAAGAAACATCCCACTGCTCTCCATTACTATTTTGGAGCTTCATACCAACACCTGGCTTCAGATACTTGCCAGCAAATTCACTTGACACATACTGCACAAGGAGCACCAACTTTAGTTTGATCGGTGCAAAACATTATGCATGCATAATTCAGTACTTTATTTTAACTCTATATTGAAGCTAAATTATCCTCACCAATCGAGAAGTCTTGATGGTACAAGTAACAAAAGGGTTTTTTGGCATTAATGTATCACTAGCAGTAGCAACATCCTTTATTATCTCCCAAGAAGTGTGGTTTTCACTGCATCCACTTTTGACTTGTTTCCTATGAGAAAAATCACCTTTTTTCTTACTTCCTTTAGTCTGACTCGGACGTATTAAATTCACATCATCTTCATCAGTAGTTTCTACCGCATTCCCCACCATAAGTTCTTTCTTTTTTGTTTGATAGCTGTGACGCCGCTGCTGATCCTCAAACTTAGATCTCTTCCAATTCTCCAAGTTTGGTTCATTAGTGCCCCGAGTTTGGGGAGGATAACAAATCTCAGCAGCAGTAATATCAAATATAAGAACACGAAATTTTGAGTTCCCTACATATCTGAAAATTAGGTGGGAACCATACCCTAGAGAATAGTAGTTTACAAACTCTCGCCATTTGCTGCGGAAGAAAACATTTTTACCACATTTCTTCAGCCTCATTGTCCAAACACGACCATCAGGAACAGTAATTGTAGCAACAGTTGATAGTTCATCTCCAAATCTCTTTATAAACTCCTCGGGAATCCTCTGCAGTGATCACTTCTTAAATTAGTTACTCAACTAAGTAAATAATGTAAACTGCAACACTTTCTTCTCAAGTGAAGCAAAGAAGAACATGCACCCCAGGTCAAGTGCAGTGCCAGTTATAACTGTTTAACTTAATCATCAGCATCAAATGTCCAACATGCAAAGAAGTTACAAAGTATCTCAAAGAAAAAGAAACAAAAAAGAGATAAGTACAAACATTTTTTTGAAGGAAATGGAAAAAAGATTTACTTTTTGTGATGAATATATTTGCATGCATAGAAGTACAAGTAGTTAAGCTAATCTTCCTCCAAGTTCAAAGCTTTCCGGTTTTGCGCTTATAGAAAAAAGACAAATTTCCAAACTTTGATCTAAAAAAAGAAGGAAGCATGATGTAAAATGATGCATGATGGAGATGAAAGAACGGAGAGAAAGAAAAAAAAAAAAAAAAAAAAAAAAAAAAAAAAAAAATAGAATTATAGATAACTAATAAGATACCCCACCCCCCCCCCCCCCCCTCTCCCCCCCACACCAACCACCAT
>Ga0123340_1006874_pt1 | contig 10855 bp, 10 predicted proteins | sample SirMexnodulemix_FD_89961 | JGI IMG/M metagenome (GOLD analysis project Ga0123340, IMG submission 89961) | Root nodule microbial communities of legume samples collected from Mexico - Siratro Mexico nodule mix | ecosystem: Host-associated > Plants > Roots > Nodule | place: Mexico: Nepantla... | reverse complement strand
TCTTCCTGTTGCACGTGGATTAGGGAAACCGAACCACGTTAAATCTTGTGTGTTGCCCGTGTTCCGTTCTTTCTTCTATTCCTTGCAGATTATTTGTGTGTGTTGTTTGTTTAAGAATCATCACAAAAGACAATATAAATTTAACTAAAATCAAATAATAAAGTTATATTGTTATAAAGTAAAATTTTGCATGTATGTAACTTTTCTTTTTGAGAAAAATATTAATACAAGTGTATATGCCCCTTTATACTACATTTTTTACCGTTACAAGTTATTTCACAATTGTTATTTTATTTCTCAAATTCCAATATTATTTTCTAAAAAAATTATGTACACACTATAATTATTTTATCTAAATATATTTAATTTTTCTTTTGTATTAATTATTGTGTACTTTAACTTCAAAGATGGTTTCACAAATAATTTTGTCGTGTATCATGGCTAGTAGTGCTGTTTAGATACTCTTGAAGGAGGAGTTGTGTGCTACTCAAATTTAATGATAATTAAGGCTAACTAATTTTATTTAAAATTAAGAGTCGCTTACATTTAAAAGAGTTAAGAAAAGGACAGTTAGTATAAATATTGAAAAAAATCACAATCTGAGATTTAAAACAAAATAAATGGATACAGTATCCTATAACCTTGTAAAAATATTAAATCTTTATGGTAAACCTAGTTCATATTTGGAATAAAGCGAGTAATCTAATTAAAATATAATGATAATATAAAAGGTGTTAACAATGTCATTTAATTATTAGTTGTGTATGATACAATTATTGATTTTTTACAATAATCATAAGTTATATTTAAAGTGATTTTTTTAATTGATTCATTATATATAAAAACTGATTGTATATTAAAATGCCAAATTCTAAAATAAAACTGATAATATAAAAAGTGAAGAAAAGAAGATAAAGTGCATGTTTTGATTTGATGTGCTGTATTTAATGTATTATGAATATGCTCAAGCACAACCCATTTAATAGTCGTGAAAGACATTAGGAAATTCCCTTTTTTTATAGTTATTATTGAATTAGTCTTTAAAATCATTAAATGATTTGAAATATTTCTGCACTTTTAAAACTCTTTTAGGAATTCTAACTTATTGTTGAATAATCTAAGACTGACTGTAATATGCTTAAAAGATGAAACTATTATTGTTTTATAAGATTATTTGCACTAATCGTAAGAAAAAACATAATCTTTTTAAATAAAAATAAGAGTTAATTATACTTTAACGGAAATCAAGATGGTTAAACATATAATACTGGTCAGTTAAAACAATTCGTCTGTTTCTATATTTTGTTTTCTCTTTTTGCAAATTGGCATTTTCCATATAAGTTACATGTTTAATACCAAGAATATAAGTGAATTTTCATAAATTAAAAGAGTAAAATAACCTACATTTAATGATTTAAAACTTTTGGTTATAACGGCATTAATTAAATTTTGTGTGACAGAAGAAGATGATGATTGATAATGTCTGTAATGGCACTGTGTGGTGGAATGAATGTACGAATCAATCGCTTCTGAAAACTACCAACCCCGCTGCTCCTCATTACTCATTACTCATTACTAACCCAACCCACATACTCTATAAAAAGGTCACTTTTTTCCAACATGGGTTTAAGGATCTTAACTTCAGTTCCAAACTCATAGTAACATGTCTGTAAGTACAAATCGAAAGTAAACACCAATTTCACTTACAATGTTTTTGGGCTATTAAATCAGAAACCCTTTCTAGTGTCAGTCTAGAAAAGGAAAAGGAATAACATAGTGGTAGTTGCCACCAGACAAAGTGGGAAACTAAAGTAACAGTCAAAAACATCTGATACAACAACATAAAAGAGACACAAACGAGGATCATACATAGGCAGCAGAAAATTAGAATCCAACTCAATTTAGAAAGTAAGAAAATACAGAGGAATCGGGTTAATTAAGGTGAAAAAGAGAAAAAATTGACAAAGATTGGAACGGCGGCGTTTAAAAAGTCAAATGAGTAATGCAATGATATGTGGTAAGAGTCCAACGCTACTTGCTCAACACAAGTCTCTTTCTTTCTCTTCGTTTCGTTTTTCCATTTTTCCCCAAAAGCCAACCTTTTTCCACACCTCTCTCTTTCTCCATTATTCCAACAAAACCCATTTCTTTTTTTTCTCTCTCTCTCTCTCTGTCTCCGCCGGTTCATAATGGAGAGCCTCCCGCTCGAGACGGCGGAGAAGATCATTTTGCGGTGGGACTCGACGGCGTCCGAGGACGCCCGCGACAAGATGATATTTTCCGGCGACCGGGACGAGGCGGATCTCTACCTGCAAGCGGTGGACGAAATCCAGAGGTCGCTCTCGTCCGTTTCGGTGTCGGAGAAAGTGAACTCGGCCATTCAGATCGCCATGGCCCGCTTAGAAGACGAGTTCCGGAACATCCTCATCTCTCACACCAACCCTTTTGACCCCACCACCGAAGACGAAGCCTCGCAAACCCTTGACCCTCCTTCTTCCTCCTCTTCTCCCAAACACCCTGATAACGACGAAAGCGACGACGTGAGCCAAACCTCTCTCCTCCGTTTCAACAGCGACGGCGCTGCTTCCTCCGTCACCGGCAGCAGCTACCGCTCCACCAGCAGCATCCGCGAGATCGATCTCATCCCCTCCGACGCCGTCTACGACCTCCGTTGCATCGCCGAGCGCATGGTCTCCTCCGGCTACTTGCGCGAGTGCATCCAGGTGTACGGCAGCGTCAGAAAATCCTCCGTCGACGCCAGCTTCCGCAAACTCGGAATCGAGAAGCTCAGCATCGGCGACGTGCAGCGCCTCCAGTGGGAGCAGCTCGAGAACAAAATCAGACGCTGGATAAGAGCCGCGAAAGTCTGCGTCAGAACGCTCTTCGCCAGTGAGAAGAAGCTCTGCGAGCAAATCTTCGACGGAGTTGGAACCTCCATCGACGACGCTTGCTTCATGGAGACTGTGAAGGGCCCTGCGATTCAGCTCTTCAACTTCGCCGAGGCGATCAGTATCAGCCGGAGGTCGCCGGAGAAGTTGTTCAAGATTCTGGATTTGCACGACGCGTTGACGGAGTTGATGCCGGATATTGATGTGGTGTTTGATTCGAAGTCCTCGGAGTCGATTAGGATTCAGGCGGCGGAGATTTTGTCGAGGCTGGGCGAGGCTGCGAGGGGGATTCTGTCGGAGTTTGAGAACGCTGTGCTTAAGGAACCCTCTAGGGTTCCTGTTCCTGGTGGGACGATTCATCCTCTGACTCGGTATGTGATGAACTACATAAGTTTGATCTCTGATTACAAGGTTACTTTGAATGAGCTTATAGTGTCAAAGCCATCCACCGGGTCTAGGTATTCGGGTGATCCTGGGATACCCGATTTGGATTTGAGTGAGTTTGAGGAGAAGACCCCTTTGGATGTGCACTTGATTTGGATTATTGTGATATTACAATTCAACTTGGATGGGAAGAGTAAGCACTACAAGGATGCGTCTTTGGCTCACTTGTTTGTGATGAACAATGTTCACTACATTGTGCAGAAGGTGAGGGGGAGTCCGGAGTTGAGGGAGATGATAGGGGATGATTATTTGAAGAAGCTCACCGGAAAGTTCCGGCAGGCGGCGACGAGCTACCAGAGGGCAACGTGGGTGAGGGTGTTGTATTGTTTGAGGGATGAGGGGTTGCATGTGAGTGGGGGTTTTTCATCTGGGGTGTCAAAGAGTGGTCTGAGGGAGAGGTTTAAGGCTTTCAATGCCATGTTTGAGGAGGTTCACAGGACTCAGGCGGTTTGGTTGATACCGGATTCACAGCTCCGGGAGGAGCTGAGGATATCGATATCGGAGAAGCTGATTCCGGCATATAGGTCGTTTCTTGGGAGGTTCAGGAGCCACATAGAGAGTGGTAGGCATCCGGAGAATTACATAAAGTACAATGTTGAGGACCTTGAGGATGCTGTTTTGGACTTTTTTGAAGGGGTTGCTGTTTCGCAGCACTTGAGGAGGAGATCTGAATGATGATGGAATGGAGTGAGTGAAGTGAAGAAGTGAAATGGATTATTGCAACTTAGAAGCTAGGACATATTCTTTTAATTTTTTCCCTGGAGCGTTCAGGTAATTGAGTGCTGGCCAATCTGAGGTTGCTCAAGCTCTCGGGTGGGTGCTCCTCCAACAAGGTTTACTACCATGATCCATGATTGTCGGGAAAGAGAGATTAAGATTCCCTAATCTTGTGTTGAAGTTTGGTGTGGCTTGAGAAAAGCCAAGTAGCTCCGTCACCCTGAATGCTGCTGCCTGTAAGCACGTTATTTGATTTCTCACCACATTCTAGATTTTGTTTCATTTGTTTATATTGGAATTTGTTGTACGCGTGTTTTTTTTTTTTCTTAATTTTCTCTAAGGTGGAAAAAGGGCGGTTACTTTTGTAGCTTCAAATGACTTCTATACAATGTGATAGTTTTGCACTACATGCTTTGTCTTATTCTTAAATCTTAGTCCTAGATACATTTCATCTTTAGGCACCTGTATCTTCTGTTTTTTCTTATATCTAAGAGATTCATGTGGAAAACAGAAAAGTATTAGATATATAGTAGAAACACCATAACACGGGAATTGCTGATATGTTGTTAGTATGCTAAAAGACCTTGCTTCAATAAAGAATCCTGCCACATTTGGTTACCAAGTAATGTGTACACAGCTTTATAGCTCTTGATAAGTGCATCTGATACCAGCAATTCTTGGACGCCATATTATTTGTAATTGGATAATCGTTGCTGAATTTTCCTTCTATCTTTCATGGACCAATCAGTTACTAATTACCTACTATTTACAAGGGTTACAGTTTTATTGGAAGGTTGCGTTAGGTTCATTCTGAAAGGAGGTCAATATTTAGACACCACTTTAATTACACAATCCTTTGCATCACTTTCCGTCAAGAGTAAGCTTATTTTACAGTACAGGAATATGAAGAATCAATAAACAGGATTTTCATTGAAAACTTGAAATCATGATGTGGTGTTTGAGGAACATTAAATGTTACATTTTGTTGTGAAAGTTTTGGGATACCAGTTGGCATTCTCCAATGAGTAAAGAATAAAGGAAATGATGTGAACGATAATTTATTGTAGATCTAAGAATTATTAGAGACAAGTCAGAAGTTCATGCAGTTCCGTGACCACAAGGCTCTAATTTCTGTAATTGGATCACCTAAGTTTTTGTTGCCATCTAATTTTAGCTGTTAGCCATTAAGCTACCTTCGTATTCTTCTTATGTTCAATTCAACATCATGAACAGGAAAATATTCGGAGCCTGCCAACGAAGCTGGATCTGTCACTGTTTTCTATTCCATATTTGCGTAAATATGAAGGTGATGCCTGAAAACGAAAGCAACTGGATGTATATACATTTAGGCAGTTTTAATGTAGATGGCTTTCTATTTCCTGTTAGAGAAAATAGTGAGCCAATAAGTGCTTCTATGTATTTTTTCCATACAATTTTAGTCTTTTAAAATAAGAATTCACTTTTTTGTTCCTATTATATTTTCAAATTAATTACTCCCTATCTATTACTAAAATGAGTTTTTTTTTTAAATAACATTGTTTAAAAAATAATTTGTTTATTGCTGAAATAATAATTTTGGGATGATAGATAAATCATGGATATCAATTAAAAGTAAAATCTTATGTAATAAGAGCTGAAACAATTAAACATGAGTGTGTCACACACACACAATCAAATTAGAGCGAATTTAAGTGACGAACCATAGCGTGACAAATTTAGAAAATATCTTAAAACAGATTACATTACGTTTGAATTGGCTTTTGTTAAATTAATTTTTTAGAAGGTAAAGTTTTGTATAGGCACACCTAAACATGGACTTTTAGAGAAACTGTTCTACACTTCTCTTCTTTGTTATAGGTCAATAATTGAATTCTTTAAGTCGTAAAAGTAAAATTACCATTAATATTCAAATACAAGTCTGGATTCATCGTAAAAGACAATAAAAAGTTTCAATTATTCTTCAAATCGTTTTTATTGACCAGTACCAACTCAACTCTATCCTTAAGCTTTAGGGAAAGAATATACATACAGAAAAAAAATCCATGGATTCAAAATATCATTCATCAATACGGAATAATAAAATACTAACATAATGCTATACAGCTGGAAACTTAAAACTAAAAAATTCCATGAAGTGTCCCCACATGTATGCATGCATGCACATGGATAATATACATAACATATGGCATGATTGAAAAAAGGTTCCTTTGTATTAGTAAAAAGTGACTAAATCATATTCTTGTGCATTGGCATAACAGGAACACACAGGAGTCTGTCATGTAATCCAATCTGCTAAGTATGTCCTGACAAAGTATGAAGTAAAAGAGTAAAGGCTAATGAGGGAGATAAAAGAATTAAAGAAGAGAGTGATGGAGCTAATTTTCAAGAGGGGTTACAATGGAAGCACAGAATCATTCTCTCTTGTCTTCTTCTAAATCATCATTTGAGTCCCCGTTACTGCTTTGCACTGGTCTAGCTTCTGGCACACTTCTAACATCTTTTGAAGAAATAGGTGATGGTTTTATGAGGGTCAAAGTAGTCTCATCCCTATCAAACTCATCGCTCCCATCATCACGGTAAGCATATCTGTCAACAACAGGAACAAGAGTGAGTTAGAAATGATGTACATGGACACAAAGCATAGTAGAAAACATTTTGATCTAACACAGGCATTAAAGAATGTTGATGAAGGGAGAACTAGAGAGGTGGATTTTTTTACCTTGTTGCACTTTGAGATGGTGCCCAAAGAATGCAGATAATACACAAGAGAGAGTAAGACAGAACTTGCCAGAAGGCTGGGATGATCCATGCATTTCGCCACTGCTCATTGTATACATCATTTGATTTGAAATAAAGCTGAAAGAGAAAGTAGAAAAATAATCAAGGCTTGATATATCTAAAATTGACTGATGTATTAAATCAGTAGACATGCAAATAACACGTATATTCTAACACATTTGCTGTTCTAGTTTTGGTAACAAAATTACAGCTCATTTTAATTTGTTTACAGCATCAGAGTTCATTGATTGCATAGATGAGCTTGAGTCAACTATACAATAACTAGGTGTACTTAACTAAGGAATTAAAATATGTTTCTTCCTGTGAATTACCTCATAACAAATCCAGCCCACGGATACAATCACAGCTGCTGCCAAAGCATTAGTGAACTTCCTGTAAATATCTAATTTTATCATCATCCTTCTGGCCTGTTGCATTACATAAGCCCAGAAGAGTCGATTTCAGATAGTTATATTAAAAGACATGACAAACAAGTGAATAATCAGTCGTCACATTACATGGTGCAGCAGCATGGCAAAAGTGTAAGATAATCATCCTAATTTGTGCCCAAAAGCTATAAAATAGAATAGGATTTTTCACTGAATAAGATCATCAGGGTCTGATATTTCAATCTTGAAGAGAATATTTCATTAATTCAATTCAAAGAAAAAAAAAAAAACCTATAATTTGACCATTAATTCTTATTTTTCTACATATATATCATAAAACAAAGCCATGAAATATCAAACATGAAAAATACAAACTACTGGTAAACCCAAGGGAGAACTGTGTAATGTCCTCCCCCATGTTACTTGATTACTTCAACCACACAAGTCTATATAGCTCATCTGCCCTTATATCCTGATTTATTAGTTACAAATGTAACAGTATTTTTTTATGGCAATTCACTCCCAGAGTCTCCTCCTGCTAGATAACTCCTTTAATAATACTGTCACGCATATTTCTACAAAATTCAGAAAAGATATCATAACAGTACTCCTCCTGCCAATTGCCACCCACCCAGTGCTTTATATAAAAATTAAGGAAAAGTGTGACTGGCAAGTTTACCGAAGAAAGTGAAAATTTTGCAGCCCCTGTAGGTTATGTCTCATTTACAAGAAAAGCTACTTTATGTGTGAGACAGAAGAAAAAACACACATGATGTTTAAGGAATAAAGAATATTAGGACAATCTTAGAAGATGAATACCTGAAGCTTATTTAAAGTTGCAGAGAGTGAAGTGAAAATCCAAAGAATGAAGAACACATCCAACACTGCAGCTGGCAGAACTAAGAACAGTTTTGCCTTTCCAGAAAGATCACTTACTGCACCAACATTTTCTACCAACTCAAGCACTTCAGATGCAAGAAAGAAGGTTCCTCCAAGCATAACCACCTTTGATGTAAGCCCTCCAAGGGAAGGTCTCACAACACCATAGCCCATTGAAACCATTAAAATGACCAAACGTGCCACTGTCCGCTTAACAGTCCCAAAGGTGACTGCCCATATGGTTGTCCCAGTTGGCCTGATTCCAGTCTCACTGAATTCAGCATAGTCAAAGTACCACAGAGCCATCTCAAACATGCCTAGGGTTATGACCAGGGTAATGCAGTTCTGCAGGGGAAATACTTCCCTCCAAAATCTAGCATATTGAGAGAACCAAAAGATCCCAAGCAATACATATGCAAAAGACATAAATTGGTAGAAAACTTTCATAGGTGCCATTCTACCAGGCAGATAACCAGAGGGATTTTTCCATACAGTTTTCCCTTCCACAACCAATTCTTTAAGCCTAGTATCACAATGGATGAAATACAAGTTATACATCCCAGTTTTTGTGATTTGTATAGATTTCATGGGCAGCACTGCCACTTCATCATCAATTTCAAAAGAGACACCAAAAACTTGAGGCCAATCAGGATTCTCTACAGAAGGACGGTAAATCACCTGCCCTTCAGCACACACACCGAGTTTTGCTAGATCACCGGTGCAGCAGACAGCCCTTTGACCCCCATAAGCTGAACCCCAATTGTCTCTCTATCTTCAACTTCAAAAAGAACAGCTTGAATCGGCCAAGAGCTGAAGTTAGAAAACTCTTTGTTTCTCCGAAATGTAATCCTTTCCAATCTGGTTTTTTACATTACAACATATAAAACCGAATCAACAAAACATCAGCATACGTTTTATATACGTTAAAAACTGTTATTATATCTGTTGGCTTTAATTGAGCATAAGGCGTGCTTAATTCAAACATTAGCATAACTAACAACAAAGTACTAAACAAAAACAGTCGTAACGTAAGTATAATCCTTTGGGACTCATCCACAAGTTTACTTTTCAAATCTGACAAGTAAAATCACACATTTTACTTACACATTGAAGTCAATTAAAAACGTATACTACACTAGCAAAAAATAAAAAAACACTTTTTACCAAGAACCTCACACCCCACCAAACGGGAAAGCTCAATGCAGCAATTCAACAAGCCCCCCAAGATTGTCAATTACATTTTTTCACACAAAAAGCATGAAACAATTCTGAATCTGGCGGGTCACACAGTAAAACTTAACGAACAATGAAGATAAATCTCAAAGAGAAGTGCTTTCACACGACAAGAAATTGAAGGGGGGGAAGTGAAATGACCGTATGAAGGATTCGGGATTTGGCGGTGGGTAAGCGTCGGTGAGATTGGGAGCAGAAGCGTAAATTCCTTCGCTACCTCCATGGACTACAAAGGCGTTGCCTTTGGCCGCGAATTTCTCCCCTCTGTAGTCGTGAACAGAAGCTTCGGCACAGAGGGACAGCAGAAGCAGAAACGCCAGAACCGAGACCCCACACATTTTACACACACACAGAAACTGGATCTGTGGAGGGATGAGAGAGAAAATGAGAGAGAAGAAGAAAAAAAATGTTGGGTTTGTGGAGATTGAGGTTCTAAATGTATACGAAGAGAAAAGGAGCGTGCTGGAGTTGGAACAAAAAGCCTTAGAAATGGTAAGTGAGTGAGTGAATTCTAGTTTAACAGAGTGATGAAGAGATAGATTAGTGAAATGTAGTTCAGTTGTTTTTTATTTCCTTTTACAATTGCCACTGAATCTTTATTTTATGTGAGAAATATGAAATTAGTTTATTTTTACTGATTAATTATAAAATTAGTCTGAGGTATGACAGACACAGTTTAATTTCTGTCATGTGTTTTAATTTAATTGAATGAATCAGTGCATTTTTTTATATATATATTACTCATTCACTGGATTCTCTCCGCAAATTTCTTGTTTTCTAGTTAGTGGTGGAGGGTAATCACAGAGGTGTCGGTGTCTGTATATCAATAGTTAAAAAGAGAAAACAAAATGGTCTTTTCGTACTGGTTTTTAATTTTAAGGGTTTGTTTTTTTACTATAATTTCATTTTACCAATGATACTGTCACTGTCAGGATTCAAATGATGGCTCAAAAAGTCAATATTATTGTTATTATTCTTATTGGACCATCTTTAATGCAATAGATCTAACAGGCAAAACCAACAATTGTCTTAAAAAAAAAGTGAAATGTTATACAAAATTTAAAAAGTGAAAAATGTGTGATTGTTAGGAATATAAATATGATTTAGGTTAAAAGTAGTGTTATGATAAACCTTTTTTAGAATTTTTATGATTTTTGAAAAATATTTTCAGTGGAAATTGAAAGCAAACTTATTAGAGTGGCTAGGAACATTTTGGCGATTTAGGCAAAAATTTTAAATTTTGTAAAAAAAATTCATTTTTTTACTACCATAGTATATATTCGAAGTGGAGATAAAGTTTTCAGTTATATTTTGGCTAAAAAAATTAATTAGTTCAATATGATTAGAAACCTCATATAATACTTGATAATTCGAAGACGAATGTATGTTCGAATGCTAAAATTTTCTTTAGATTGTTAAATTCTAAAAAACTCAAATAGAAATTGATAAAAAAAAATTACAACTTGAATGAAAGAAAAATAAATAAATATATTATATTTTTTATTATTATCATTTTGGAATTAAAAG
>Ga0123340_1006871_pt1 | contig 10859 bp, 17 predicted proteins | sample SirMexnodulemix_FD_89961 | JGI IMG/M metagenome (GOLD analysis project Ga0123340, IMG submission 89961) | Root nodule microbial communities of legume samples collected from Mexico - Siratro Mexico nodule mix | ecosystem: Host-associated > Plants > Roots > Nodule | place: Mexico: Nepantla... | reverse complement strand
AATCTTCATGCATTCCACATATGATCATAGGTCTTGAACTTCTTCACACATGGTTGGCTTCATCAAATACAATTAGTTATCCACTGGTGCTAACAAAGGTATATATTTTAAAAGAAAATTTTTGTATTAGACTCAAAGAAAGGTGCAATGAATATTTTATGATTTTTATCTTTAGGATGAGAAAAATGGCGATATATCATTTTGAGTCTTGATTGCTTCAATTTTCAAAAAGATTAACTTTTGCAACAGACTTCAATGACTTTTAACATGTGTCAATTTTTTATATTTCTTTTTTTTTTATATGTCCTAACTTTTGCTTAGATTGCCCTTTGCAGGTTTTCAGTCTAACAAACTTCTTTTTTTATATATTTATGTTAATGCCTCTAGTAAATGAATTTTTTGAAATTGGGACAAATAAGATCTAATTGCCCCAGTATGAAAACTCTTTTTGACAATTTTTACCATTGGATAAACCTTTCTCGTTAAATAGGCTCAAAGAAGGCCCAAAGGGTTTTATCCAAAACATATGCATTCAATATGATAAATTGAGAAAATAATTTATTTTGTTTTTTTTTTATATCAGGCATTAAGATATTTTTTATTTTTGGAATTTTTTCTGATAAATTCAATGATTCCATAAACATGATTTATTATGCAATCGTTTTTCTTTTTTTTTCATCATTCCGCAACACCTTTTAGAATTCGAGGAATCTTGTAAACAACCCATGGTGTATACTTCTCTTAGCATAAGAAAATATATAATAAAGAATTCAAAGAAAATTTTATTTCATCAGAAGATAATACAGATATAATTCTAATTTCATTTTTATACAAAAATTCCATATTCCACAAAAAATTGCATTCCCCATATCATGGAATCAGGTTATGCGTAAAATTTTTTAACTGTGTCAGAGTTAACCAGTAAAGGCAACTCTTCCTTGTCCATCCCTGTGAGAATTAGTGCTCTTCCGGAGAAGGCTTTCTTTACCACATATGGACCCTCATAGTTAGGCATCCTTTTACTGCGATGATCCTTTTGAACATATATGATCTTTTTAACCACCAGATCTCCTTCACAAAACTCTCGCAGACGAACTTTTTTGTCAAATGCCTTTTTCATTCTTCTTTGATACAATTGTTCATGGCACACAGCGACTAACCTCTTCTCATCAATGAAACTAAGCTGATCATATCTTGCTTGGACCCACTCAGCTTCTTCCAATTTGGTCTCTATCAATACTCTAAGAGAAGGTATTTTGACCTCAAATGGTTATACTGCTTCCATTCCATATACAAGCGAGAAAGGCATTGCTCCTGTTGATGTTCTCACCGAAGTGCAATAACCATGCAAAGCAAACGGTAACATCTCATGCCAATCTTTATATGTCACAACCATCTTCTGGCTTATTTTATTTATGTTCTTATTCGCTGCTTCAACCGCTCCATTCATCTTTGGTCGATAGGGGGAAGAATTATGATGCTTAATCTTGAACTCTTCATATAGTTCTGACATCATATGATTGTTCAAATTAGTGACATTATCAGTAATAATTCTTTCAGGAATTCCATATCTGGAAATCAACTATTTTCTTATAAATTTTGCCACCACTTTTTGGGTCACATTAGCATAAGAAGCAGCTTCAACCCACTTTGTAAAGTAATCTATGGCCACCAGCATGAATCGATGTCCATTTGATGCTTTTGGTTCAATAGCACCAATGACATCTATACCCCACATGGAGAAAGGCCATGGCGCAGATAAAACATTCAAAGTAGTAGGCGACATATGAATATTGTCGGCATACACTTGAAATTTATGACACTTTCTCACATGCAGACAACAATCATTTTCCATAGTCATCCAGAAATAACCAACCCTTAGTATCTTCCTAGCATAGAATGTCCATTCATATGTGTTTCGAAGGTTTCTTCATGTATTTCTTGCAATATCAACTCTGCCTCTTTTGAATCCACACATCGGAGTAGCATCATATCATGATTTCGTTTATACAACACATCTCCATTCAAAACGAAACCAGAGGCTAACCTTTTTAACATTCTTTTATCATTCTTTGAGGCTGAATCAGGATATTCTCGACTCTTGAGGTATCGCTTAATATCGAAATACCACGATTTACCATCCACTTCTTCTTCTATGAAATGACAGTATACTGGATTTTCATAGCTTTGCATTTTAATCATTGGCAATTCTTCCTCTTGACTAACCTCAAACATGGATGACAAAGTAGCGAGAGCATCAACTAACTGATTATTATCTCTTGAAATATGATGAAACTCTATATCTTCAAAATGTACAATCATTCCTTTGATATATGCTTGTAAGGAATCAATTTGTGATCTTGAGTTTCCCATTCTCCTTTTACTTGATGAGTAACCAGTGCTGAATCACCATATACATTCAAGCGCTCTACTTTCAATTCTATGGCTGCTCGGATTCCCATAACACATGCTTCATATTCTGCTATATTATTTGTGCAATCAAAACATATCTTGCAGTTATTGGTATATATTGTTTTTCGGGGAAATAAACACTTCCCCTATACCATGTCCTAATGCGTTAGAGGATTTGTCAAAGAATAAAGTCCATTTTCTTTCATCATCTGTACTTTCTTTCGTGGCAAGCAGGGCCATAATATCTTCATTTGGGAACTCAGGTTGCATAGGTTGATAATCATTTATGGGTTGATGAGCTAAAAATTCTACCAAAGCATTGCCTTTAATAGCCTTTTGTGTGACATACGAAATATCAAACTCTGATAACAACATGTGCCAACGAGCTATTCTTCTAGTTAGAGCAGGCTTTTCAAAAATATACTTGATTGGATCCATTTTAGATATTAACCATGTTGTATGACTTAGCATATATTGTCTCAAACGATTTGTTGTCCAAGCTAATGCACAATAGGTTTTCTCTAATGCGGAATATCTTTGTTCACAATCAGTAAATTTCTTGCTCAAATAATATATGACATGCTCTTTCTTTCCCGTTTCATCTTGTTGTCCCAAAACACAATCCATTGATCCGTCTAATACTGTCAGATAAAGAATAAGAGGCCTTCCAGGAACTGGCAGGCGCAGTATTGAAGGTTCTCTTAGATATTGTTTAATCTTGTCGAATGCTATCTGATAGTCTTCATTCCATTCTACCACTTGATTTTTCCGTAACAATTTGAAAATCGGCTTACAAGTGGCGGTTAACTGGAAAATAAATCTGGCAATGTAATTTAATCTTCCCAGAAAACCTCTAACTTCCTTTTCTGTGCAAGGATGCGACATTTCAAGAATAGCACTCGCTTTATCTGGATCCACTTCTATTCCTCTTTGACTGACAATGAATCCTAGAAGCTTTCAGATCTTACTCCAAAAGTGCATTTAGACGGATTCAACCTGAGCTTATTTTTTTAATCTTTCACCAATGGTAAATTGTATCACCAACGGTTTAGGCCTTTGTGGAATCCATTCTTCTCTGGTAAATACTTCCCCTTCCTTCTTTTGATGACTGACTTGTAGAATATGTCTATCTATCAAGTCTTGCACAAAATTTTTGAATTCAGCACACTCATCAGTAGAATGCTCGGTGCTAGCATGGAAACCACATTTATCTTCCGACCTATGTTCATATGAGAATAAACCAGCATGGTAGATTGCTCTAAAAACCTCATTCATAGGTTTTTCATTTCATTCACACTTCTGACCTAGCTTGACTTTTCTTCCTCCATTACAACATTAACCGTGGCATTCGAATGTCCAGACAAAGGGTTTTTATCCACATTTGACTTCTATTCTTGAAAAGTAAGTCATCCTAAATCGAGCTAGGACTGCACTTTATACTTAAAGGCTCGGCAATTTTCAGTCGAATGACCAATCTCCCCACTATGATATTCACATTTAGCATTAGCATCATAAAATCTAGGATATGGTGGTTGTATGGTTCTTGCTGGACATATGGCCACTAACGCACTCTTGAGTAGGTCAGGCAGAAGCTCTGTGTATGTCATCGGTATAGGAGTAAACTTCATCGTCCTCTCTCCTTGATTATTCCTCTGACTATATCCTTGATTCTGAGCTTGATTAAAATTCTGACCTCCGGTATTAGACTGATATACATTAGGTGCAAATGAAGGTCGATATTGAGCTGATGGTCTAGGAGCATTCGGTGGATAACTCGACACTGCATTTGCAACATAAGCAGATGAGGGTCTGTAATTGGGCCGGTATTGGCGTTGATATCCTCCCCAGTATGGCATGGCCAAAGCTGCTTGCACCTCTCCTTCCTTCTTCCTATTGTTATTATTGAACCTGGGCTTCTTAGCATTGGTAACCGCGGACGGGTTTTGTGCTATTTTTCCACTTTTAAGCCCGTGTTCAATCTTTTCACCGATAGTAACTATATCGGAAAAGTTGGAAGACACACTTCCCAGCACATGTTCATAGTATGGAGATTGCAGTGTTTCAATGAACATGGTGGTCATATCCTTCTCATGTAGAGGTGGTTCCACCTAAGCAGCCAACTCCCTCCATCTTTGGGCATATTCTTTAAAAGTCTCAGCACTTCTCTTGAACAGGCCTTGTAACTGCATTCTATCGGGAGTCATGTCCATGTTATATTTGTACTGTTTAATGAAAGCATCAACCAAGTCTTTCCATGACCGGATTCTAACTTGTTCCAAGTTCATGTACCAATTGAAAGCTATTCCAACGAGACTGTCTTGGAAGAAATGCATTAATAGCTTCTCATCATGGGCATTAACAGTCATTTTTCTGCAGTACATGATCAGATGGCTTTTTGGACAAGTGGATCCTTTATATTAATCGAATTCAGGGACTTTGAATTTTGGGGGTATCACAACATTTGGTACCAAACACAGCCCCGTAGCATCACCAAATTCGCAAGCACTAGCTCCTTCAATCATTCTGAGCCTTTCCTCTAATATCTCAAGCTTGCTTTTTGTCATATTAGCATTAATCAACACGCTTTGAATACCCTCATGAATATTGTTCCTTGCCGTAGATGTTTCACCAGTTAAAACTTGCAGAACTCGTGGTTGAGTAGTAGAAGGAATTTTATCAATTACCACCTTTTCCACATGACTAGTAAGTGGTACTTGAGTGAACTCAGGTTGGCCTTTAGCATTAGCAACATTAACAATTGGTGGTACAACTTCTTGCCCAGCATAACCCTCATAAATCGACTCATAATTTAGAGGTAGGCCATATGGAGGGAAATCCTGATTTCCTTTATTCCCTTGATTTGGACCTCGAGTCTGTAATGAAGACTGAGCTTCTTCATTCCTAACAGCAACCGCATCTTTCAAGGCTACCATCATCTCAAACATTTAACCCATTTGATTCTTCAGTTGGTCAATATCAGCCTTCATGCTTTGTTGCATTTCACTCAAGTTTTCCATCTTCTTTTTATTAGCACGAGTTCCGTATAGATGTCCCAGAATGTTTGTCGTTATTACGTTACTGTTAATTTTATTTTTCGTGAGAAAATTAAATAAGAATGCGAAATGAATGCTATGAAAAATATAAATTGTATGCATGTTGTTTAAACAATAATTGTGAAAATTGCACACACACTCATGGAAATTTAACCTGTATTTGTATTAATAGGGAAAAGAAATTGTCTAACATTATAAAACAACTGATCGAATCAAATAGAATACAATCACTCCCTAGAGCGAGCTATCATAATCTTCATCTGCTCTACTAAATATTTACAATGATTCAGAAAATTTTGAACAACATATGGTGGATTGAAGAACATCAGTGATATGTCTTTTTCTCTCAACATCCTCGGCACCTCATCAATAGCTCCATTGGCTAAAGCAGCCAACTGTGAGAAACACGTCCTCCAATGAATTATGTCTCGCTCTTGATCTGCTATGTGGTTCTCCAGCTGAGTCATCATGATCTAGTGCCTCTCTTCAGTCTCCATCTTCTGCCACTCCTTCTTTCATCTTCTCTTCATACTTTGACATTATCTCTTTCATTTGTGACTTTGTGCTGTGGAACTTATCCTACAAGTCATATAGCTCCCTCATCATCTTTTGTTTGTCCTGTCTAGCTTCCTCATTTGCACTCTTCCACTGGCATTCGAATATCACAACCACTTCCCGCTCTCTAGCTCTTGAAGTTAATTCAGCTTTGGTTGTAGTCAGCTCTTGAGTCATCTCCATAATGCACTCTCTATCCATTTTCTGCCTCTTGATCAATCTCTCATTGGCCTTTGTCTTTGCTTCACATTCCACCTTGACATTCATGTAATCGTGTTGAAGGCTTTGCATATCATTATTTAATGTATCATTCTTTCCTTTTAGCCTTTCAACCTCTTCTTTCAACTTCTGAATTTCTTCAGATCTTGTGTCAGGTGTAGGTTCTTCAGGTACAGATTTTTCCAAAGGCTCCTGAGAAATCAATTTGCAAGGCAGCTTGACTTCTTTTACTCTATCTGCTAACCATTGCTGATACGGGATTTCTTTATTCATTGACCATGACCTCGTGTCCCTTTCCGCATAGGATATGTTCTTCCAAGCGCTACGGATATGACATAATGTCTCAGTCACAAATCCATCCCTGTAGTAGCACACAAGTGAAACTAAAGCAGCAGGCGTAGATGCTCCTCTAAACGGGTAGCCAAACTGTCTCTGAGCCAAAACCGGATTGTAGCTAATGCACCGTCTTACTCCTATAAGAGGCACATTAGGAAAGCCAGCACAACTGTAAACGAGCTTCGACCTTTATTGCCATGATGGTTGCCATATGATCTTCTTCTGATTCAAACCAACAACAAACGAGCCCATTCTTTACCACTTCTCTTCTCTAACTTCTTCTGAGTCACCGCTCTATAGGACACCTGACTCCCAGTACATTATCTCCAACACGGGCCATCAACCAAACATACAGAATGTGTACACTACACAACATCTTTCTGACTTTTCTCTCACAGCACAAATCCAGAGCTAGATAGGTGTCTGCCAGAATTGTTGTAACTGGATTCTTGGACCTTGTTCTAACAGCAACAAATATGTCCACAACAGCATAGTCAATATGATCACCAACATAGGGAAACAATATCACTCCATATAGTACGAGAGCCAACACATCCATAAATGTTTCCCAATCTTCTTTTACACTCAACTGAAGAAGATGTGCTTCTAAGAACCTCTAAGAAAACCCCTTGGTATCTTTTACAACAACCAAACGGCCCTTCAGCATATCTTGAGGGATTTTGGTGATGGATGATAATGTCGAGATAGAAGCATGTTGCTCAAAATGCCTATAAGGGACTCTACCACTCAGAGGGATGTCCATAATCTACTCATACTCCTCTATAGTGGGTACCAACTGAAAATCCTGGAATGTGAAGCATCTCATGTATGAGTCATAATACTGAGCAAGTGTCGTGACAATAGATATCTCAATTTCTAGTTCTAACAACCCCAACAAGTTTCCATACTTTCTTCTGAAAGCTCCTCTATGTATAGGTTTCAGCTTCTTTCCAAGCTCTTGGAGATTAGAAGGATTGTTTCCTATCGATTCAAACTTCAACTTCTTTTTAAAGTCTGAAGTCTCTGATCCCCTCTCAACTCCCAATCCAGAATTAACCTCCATGATCTGGTGTACAATTTTCAAAATTATTGTTTAAAATAAAAATCATGATGCATGAAACCAATGTTACAATATGTATGTTATGCATTAAAACATCATTTATTTCACACAACTTCACATCCTCTATAGCATCAACTACCATTTTGTTTTGTCACAATTCATAAGCAGATGCCGGTGAGCGGTTGCAGTACATGATAGTCTCCCTTAGTGTCCTAAAAAATCGGCAACATAACGTCTAGGGTTCTAAGATATTTACATGCATCCTCACAAGGTAAGTTCCCTAATCCCTAAAGGTATAAAGGTCACCAGAGCTATGGCCCTCATTCACCACCTTATTCAAAGTTGTCGGTAAACAACTAGCCTGTGAACAGGCAGTAAAGAGAACAAACTCTGGTTGGGATTCTCATGAAAATCGGAATAGGAAGTACATCCCGTCCAGTATTACTGAATCCCTCTATTTCTAATCTTTTTCAAATCCGGGGTTGTAGGATCCCACTCGTGATATATGCATACAAAGTGTGCGTGAAGGGAGAAAACCTGTACCCAACCCCCCACCTGCAAAATAACTAGAAAATTTCCAAGGGAGATATAACAGATATAGCAGATAAAACATGTCTTCTACCCTAAGAAAAGGGAAAAGGAAATGATCTGCGAATCAGAGATGAGTTTGGAAGTCGATTACGCGTGGTAAGGCATTAGCACCTCACAGCACCTGTCCTAAGACAGTACCTTTAATCAAATGAGCAAAATCAAATGTGATTTATTAAATATTTATTGTTCCCTAAAAATAAAATACAAATAAGAACAAAATAATAATTTTTAAATTAAAGGACCCGACAAGGATTGACCTTGCTCCTACGTATCAACATCCTTAAGAGGTGAAGAATCAGGAATACGTAGTTCTGAAGAATAAATGAGTTGTTTTGAGAAACTTTATATTTTTTTATTTTTAACTTTTTAAATTTTTATTATTATTTTTTTGGAAATTAAACTTTATTTTAGATATTGTTAGACGCGTACGGCCTTTTTGATATTCCAAACGAAATTAACATCTTTTCTGAATTAAATCCCGCATAACGCGAACGGTCATTTGAGAATTTAATCGAAAACTTATTCAAACTAAAATCCACATGACGCGTATGGCCATTAGATATTTAGTTGAATTTTTTTTTTAAGACGTTACTTTTATTTAAAAAAAATATAATGGTGAGACGTTACTTTTTTTTAAAGACGTTACTTTTATTTAGTTAATTTTTTTTAACTAAATGAGCTCCATCTCACACTAAGGCTATATTTAATAGGAAACAACCACATTTTCTCTTTTCTCAATTTTAATTCCAATTCAATCCTTATTATTTAGGTGCTGAAATCTAAACAAATGGGTAAACCCAACACCCCCAACACCATGGCTACGTTGCTCCCAATCCATTCGCTCTTTCTCAATTTAATACCAAATTTGATGAAATTTTGATTTCTCTCTCCAATTTAAAACAATCTACATTACCACTTTAATTCCAATTCTTCTCTCCAATTCAATTCTTTTTATTCTTCCAACTACGCATTGCACTTTCAATTTATCTTTGGTATTCAAATTTTTTATCCTTTCAACTCCACATGCCACTCCTTCTCTCTCCAATTCCATTTTCTTTCACTTTTCTAAGTTCACACATTAATGTCAACCTTTTGTTTATTTTTTTTAAACATTTTATTTCTATTTTAGCCTTCACAAAAACAGTACAGCTGCATGTTTATTAGATCCTCTCTCTATTTGCTAATCATTCATATTTTTTATTAATTATATTGATATAAACTAAAGTTAATGAATTAAACCTACTTTACGTTCATTCACCTCCTTAATTTCTCTTTCAATTCAATTCTCTTGTCTTTTTTTATTTCAATCATCATTTTTTTTTCTCAAATAATTAAAAAAAACTGCAATATTACACCTATTAAGAAAAACATAAAAAAAACACTAAGCCCAAGCTAATAACCTAATAACGTACTCAAATCCAATACTTAAAACAACAGTGCACACAATATTTATTTAATAAAAAAAACTAAACCTATATACATCAACATATTGACGTAATAAACACAAACAACAACAATATCAAAAGCAAAATCAAAACAAATAAAAACAGAATGTAGTAATGAAAAACATACCTGACTACAAATCCTTAGCCACATTTTCCAGCAAGTTTTAAAGAATGGATATAGCATATGGATACATAACAATTTATTTAACCAAAACTAAATTTCTACATTAACAGCAAGCAGACAACACATTTATTGTAGATCTTCAGTTATACTTCCAGTAAGATCTTTAGTGAGTTTTTTTTTCAGGAATGGATTCAATATAGGAATTGGCTCATTGGAGACAACATTCAAACAATTTCAGTGCATCACAATAATTTAAATAATTTAACACTTTCGCAGATTTAAAACAGAGAACATCAGAGAAGAGAATCTAATTCATAGTAAACAGTATAGTTCAATGGAAAAGATGATGAACAGTGCTATATTAATTTTTCAATGATGTATATGTTTAAACAGGACAGATGATGCTTGGATGCTTACTTGTTAAAGCGTCGATCACTCTCCTAAGATGCGTTCTTCAATTAGATCACTCTTCTTCAACAGCGAGCAACGTCACCAACATGCAACATTCTTCTTCTTCAACAGCGAGCAACGTCACCAACATGCAACATTCTTCTTCTCCAACGTTTCACAAGCAGCAAGGCAGCATTTCAAGCTTCCCTCAACTAACTTTTGTCTCAAATTTGTGTCTCCTCTCACCGATTTTTTTTTTCTTTTTCTCTACGAAAGAGTGGGTCTTATATAAGCAGTCCAAAGAACCTAGACCCATTCGACGTTTCATTTCAATGCTCTGTGTACTACTCGAACCGCTATAGTGAATTAGAAGGGGAGCATGTAACCACATCCTCTCCATTCATGTGCTGACATGTGACTATATAAATTTCTCTTTTTCTCTTCTCCTCTTATCTCCTCTCCTTTCTTTTTTTCTTTTTCTCATGCACTCCCTCTCTTTCTCTTATATATCACCATATATTTATTTTTATTTTTTTTGTTATTATATATTTTTTCTTTTTTTATATATTTTTATTATTTGTATTTGTTTTATTTTACTTATTTTTATTTCCTATTTTTCTTTTTTCTAAAATTCTTATTATCAATTAATTAAAATTTTTTATTTTATTCATATT
>Ga0123340_1006870_pt1 | contig 10859 bp, 7 predicted proteins | sample SirMexnodulemix_FD_89961 | JGI IMG/M metagenome (GOLD analysis project Ga0123340, IMG submission 89961) | Root nodule microbial communities of legume samples collected from Mexico - Siratro Mexico nodule mix | ecosystem: Host-associated > Plants > Roots > Nodule | place: Mexico: Nepantla... | reverse complement strand
TTATAGTACCAATATAAACTTAAAGTAAGTTAAAATATTTAAATTTTTAATTAAAATTTTGTTAGTATAATTTTAAAATTAAATATTTTTTATTTTATAATAATATATGAGTATTAAATTTTTTTGAGGCCTTTGAAGCCTTAAGGTTTAAAGCATATTAAAATTTTTTGAGACTTTTATAGCCTTGAGGTTTAAAGCATATTATATTTTTTTGAGGCCTTTGAAACCGAGGTCTAAAGCGATTGTTTTACTTGCTTGAGCCTTAAGCCACCCCTGCATAGGAATAGTCTTATATAGAGATTAATCCTGAACATATGAGTAGAAGAGAAAATATGTTTCCTTCTCATCAAGAAAAGATAAAAAGTTATCTTGATTATTTAAGTATTATATGTCAAACAATTAGAGAAAATTTTACAACCAGACTTGTATCATATAAAAAAACGAAAATGAATAGGTTATCAAGTTAAAATAAATCAAGCTAAGAAAATTTATTTATATTTAGGCACCTTCTTTTGTTTGCAGGTTACTAGTCTCTCTATTTAAGTCTAGTTTAAGGATTCTATTAATAAGTTAGATAAATTGTTTGTAATATATGAAAGTGAAAACTCAAAAACACAAACATAGTTGTATATTAAATTTAATTGTCTACCAACGTAACAAAATTAATATATATATATATATTAACAACTAAGGTTTTATAAAGATGATAATTTCATTTTAATATTAAAGTGAGTTAATCATCAATAAAAAAATATTTAAAATTTAATTAATGGTATACAACTGGTTGATTGTAAAAATAGTTTGTGAGTGAGTCGTTGAAGGTCCAAGTCGTCTTCATAATGTAAGATATCTTCTAGGAAAACAGTTACTAAAGGTTAACATCAACTTAGACATATGAATATTACATGAACCAATACAAATAAAAATAAATATGTTTAATTTATAATTAAATAATAATATAAAAGACTTTATTATCATTGACTATTTAACATTTCCTATATATTTTTTCATGTAAAAGGCTGTCCTAAATAGCTTACCTCATCTCATATAAATACATTGGAACTGTTCCTAACTTTTGGTGGATCCCACTCTAACCAAACGCTCCAGATAAAAGTCTATAGTTTTTTTTTTTCTCCCCCAGTGCATGCTTTTAGAATGAATTTGACGACATAAAAGTCTTCTATTTTTTTTATTTTTTTTTTGTTTCGCCAATTAGTCTTCGAGATATTTTTATCAAAAACTTTAGATCAATTATTGTAACTAATATGTTGAAAACACTTCCCTGTTCAAACTTTTCCCTTTATCTCCAAAATGACTTAATGCATCATTCATTGTACATGCATGAGTTCTTCTTTCCAGCTATGAAAACAAAACTAGCCTCTATGCATGCATTGCTCAATTGTTTGTTCATATTACACGCAATGACGACAAAATCATAAGATTTTCAGATTATAATTATCCTCTACTGTATGAAATTGAAAAATGTCTCAATTTGCATAAAGCAACCACGTTTAGCACACACTAGATGTTACCATTAGATAGCCATAGAGATAGGTTATTATTTAACACAACAAATCTTATCAAAATCCCTTCATTTTAGAGTATAATTAAATAATTAAAAGATTCTTAAATTTGCATCCTGAATTTTTTTAAGAATGTGAGAGAAACTAATTAGTCCTCTCAGTGAGTAAAGAGAGTATCTTTAATAAAAAGAATGTAAATAGAAGTTATGAATAATCATAAATAATATGAGCCAATAACCTTATGTTTAATTCAAGTCTCATTACACAGAAGCACAGGATCAATAGCTCACTACAAGAATCATAATAATAATTAATTATTATTAAAATGTATATATATATATAATATTACGAATAGCAACAATTTAAAGGTAAAATTAAATAACTTATAATTTTGTTTAGAATAATGATTATATTATAAAACAAGATCGTTTTTAATAACGATGATAACTCCTATTTGGGTTAGCTAGATAACGATAAAAAAAATCCCCTTGATTAGAAATATAAAGAACATAATAAAAATAAATGCATTTTATAAGAATTAAAATATTAGCTATGTTTTTTTTATTTATTTTTTCATCACAATGTGAAAACGAGAAGACCGTTTTGGATGAGTACAAGACAAAAGTGAGCACAAAATTCTTATTGGAAAAGCTCTTATGTTTCTTTCCAAGAGATAAAGCTCAATAAAATTAATATGCGTTCTGACCTATTTTCGTCATTCTAGAACATACCGTACATATACATAGCTGTACATGTACACTAATTCTGTGAAAAAAACTAATTTCTATATTAATTTAATTAAACTCAGAATTATTTTGGCATATTTTTTTTTTTTTTGTTACATTAGTGCATGTATATATATAAATGGCCAAGTCAAGTCTTGACTTAATAGTTTAAGAGGTCAGGAATTTGAGAGATTCAACGAGCCATTATTAGATGGTTACTACAGTACTATCAAAACCAAAATATGCACAGGGACAACAATACCAAGTCTTCAACATAGTTTGTCTCTTTCACTTTCCTTCATATTTAGATGAACAAGTCAAACTTCAAAGATGTGTTATATAAACTCAAACGTTAAAAAAAGTTGTTCCGAAAGGAGTACTATTTACCCATATATAGGCCATTTTCTTGGAATTTTTCCTAGAGAATACTACAAGAGTCAACACAAATGAGTTATAAAGTTATAAATTGTGTATAGTTACTTAATTTTCTCATTAATTCTGTGAAAAAAAACTGTTTCAACGGAATTTCTGTTGTGTGAGTTCATCGCTCACAACATTTGACATTGTTGTGTGAATGTTGTCGCTATGGCTGACTTTGATGGCGTTACCCACTTGAACTGCAAACTCTTGTTATTGTAGGATCATGATTCATTCTGATTCTCTTTACCGTGAGTTTTAATTTGGAAAATTTTGGGACACAAAATCTTTCGTTTCACAGACCTCAATTTCTGCTACTTTGCAACAACAATTTCCGGACACACGTGGAAAACAAACAAGCCCTAAACAATTAGTACAAGTGCACAAACAAGTCAAAATCACTTCCATTCACTAACGACAAACTATTATTTACGAGCACAAAATCAAAACTAGGGAGACAACAATTTTGCACTCAAAGAAAAAGTCAAGAAGCAATATTCTTCTTCCTTTTGGTCCCTTATTAAATTTCTCTGCCTGAGCCCTTTCTTTTCAACTTCTCCTCACTTTCGTGGAAACCCTCACGCTTACTATATAATAACTCCGCAACTTTATCAACTTCGTTTTTCAATCATATAGACTCGTTCCGTCGCTGGCACAGTTTTAGCTTCACCACTTTGTCTCACTCATGGGAAACTGTTTTGGAAAACCAGATGATGGCAACAAAACTCAGTACAAGATTCCCACCGTCAATAAGCCTCCCCCAGGTACATATAAATGTACATATGATCATATATATGATCATGATCCAATATTATATACAATTGTGTGGGTTTGTGTGTGTATCCCTCGCATAAAATGAACCCTTTTAATTATTTTTCCTTGCAAGCTATGTACTTTCTGTTACCCTTTTATGTTTCTTCAGTATCATGTGTCAAATATAGGATTATTATAATGTTCAACACACATTGGAAATGAAAAAATGCAGGGAGATCAGAGAAGAAGGGAACGGTGGAAGGAAGAAATGAAGATGTGAGGATTCTTATAAATTACACGTTAGATGAGTTGAAAAGTGCGACAAGAAACTTCAGACCAGACACGGTCCTAGGTGAAGGTGGTTTTGGTCGTGTTTTCAAAGGTTGGATTGATAAGAACACGTTCAAACCCTCGAGAGTTGGTGTTGGAATTCCCGTTGCGGTGAAGAAGTCTAACCCCGATAGCCTTCAGGGTCTGCAAGAATGGAAGGTATGTTCCCTTCTGATTCCTCAAGATTCTTGTCACAGTGATTTGATTTTCGTTATCTTCAATTGTGCTTTAGTGTTTGTGGGTGCGCGCCAAAAGCATAAAGTCTTCGCTTTTCATGATTGTTTGGATAAGTGATAATTTATGCGTTTTTAACTTCATGATTTGGATCTTACCAACAGTATTCCTCGCTGAATGCTGAGTTCAGCGTGTAAAACCGATGCATAACCACCTCAAACTGCGATTATTTAATTTGGGTGACTTCAATTGTGTCTCCACTTCGTTCCAAAACTTCGTATTGGACAAAAAATTGCCGGTTAATTAGCTTGGTCATTGGTGTTAATTTGTCACCTTTGTGTATGGATAGAGATGATTGAAAATTTTTGAGTAGTTTGGCGTGAGATTCAATATTACATTTTTGTTATTGTATATCAAAAAATTATTAGACAACCATGTAGAGAAAAATTAAGAGACAAGCTTGAGAGCAGCTTTCATGTGAACAAAATCTCATACCAAAAGGGTTGTTGAGTCTAAAAAGAGTTTTGCTTTCGTGATGCAATGAATTAAATTTTAATTAAAAAGGTGTTTATATTTAGTAATTGGGTGTTTTAAATAAAGTTATATGTAAAAGATAATGTGGGTCAGAAAGAAAATTCCCAGGCATAGTTAATAACAAAAGATATCTTAAAAAAATAATAAAGCTTGTCCTGATGTTGTTTGGATTATAGCTAAATCTTTTTAGTGATTTTAGTTCCAGGTAGTATGCCATTGCAAGAATTGGTCCAAATGTAATAACTAGGACTCACAATCTGAATGTAAATATATTTTTACAAGTGTCGGTGTCAAGAATCACGAGCCATATATAATACTAAGTGGGTCAAGTCCACTTTTGTATGACTGCATTATTTTACTCACACATGCTAATCAGTGTTTATTCATTAAGAAAGCATTAATGTCAAAAGTCTTGCAGTAATTCATAATTTATCTCCCATGTTCTCCACATTTAATAAAAAAAAATCTATTATTAATTATTTTATGAGTATTGTAAAAACACTCGACAAGACCATACCTATATATATATATTCAACAGTGATATTCATGATATTTGGATGCAGAGTGAAGTGCAATTTTTGGGGAAGCTCTCTCATCCAAACCTAGTTAATCTAATTGGCTACTGCTGGGAGGATAATCAATTCCTGCTGGTATACGAATACATGCAAAAGGGAAGTCTTGAAAGCCACCTGTTCAGAAGTAAGAAAGAAACAACATTAAACTATAAACTGTTTGTTTAAACTACGTACGTACCCATGATGATATGGTTCCAATCTTGTACTTGCAGAAGGTCCAGAACCACTTTCATGGGATACAAGGCTGAATATAGCCATAGGAGCTGCCAGAGGCCTAGCTTTCTTGCATACGTCAGAGAAGTCTGTCATCTATAGAGACTTCAAGTCCTCCAACATTTTGCTTGATGGGGTACGTATTATGTATGATGAAATGTGTGTGTTATGATCCATCATCATTAACTTAACCTGGTCACATTGTTGTGTTCCCACCATCCATTAGGATTTCAATGCAAAGCTATCAGATTTTGGACTCGCAAAGCTTGGCCCCGTCAACGGTAAATCCCACGTAACCACGCGGGTCATGGGCACCTATGGTTACGCAGCACCTGAATACATGGCCACAGGTACTTTTTCAAATTATATAGTAAGATAACATAGGTAACATAGTAAAATAACATACTAATAAACCATCTAACAAAGTATACCTTAAGATTGGAATTTATTGATGAAAAAAGATGTGTATTTGGAAAATTGCAGGGCACCTGTATGTTAAAAGTGATGTGTACGGATTCGGGGTTGTTCTGCTAGAAATACTAACTGGAAGAGCAGCTCTGGATACAAGTCAGCCCGTGGATAAGCAATTTGGTGCAGTGCAGCATGTCGTCTCTGGATGACAAAAAGAGACTGAAAAAGATAATGGACCAAAAAATGGAGGACCAATATTCCATAAGGGCTGCATTTCACATAGCCCAACTTATCCTCAAATGTTTAGAATCTGACCACAGAAAACGACCCTCCATGGTGGAGGTTTTGGCAACCTTAGAAAAAGCACAAACTATGAAGTACAAACCCAAACCCAAGAAAGCCTCTGCCATTCCTCAAACATCAGAGGTGCATCGCTCAAATAGCCACAACGATTAGGTTACCAACTCATTCTCCTTCACACCAACACACACTCTTTACACCCTTATCCTTTCTAAGCACTTGTATTCATAATTAATTTCCAAAGATTTTTTTTTTTCTTTTTTATCAGCACACATGTATCTCTTGTACCTCTACAATTTAACATTTCAGTACATTAGACTAAAAACTACCACTTTCATTTTTTTTAATCCATTTTAGTTCTTGCACTATGTGCACTGGAACAGATTGAAACTGTAGAGATTAAAACAAGTATTTTTTAAATATAAAAGCTAAAGGGTAAAACCTGTGAAGATATAAAAAACAATTTAATAATAAATCATATTATATTATAAATGTCAGACATTTGTTATTGTTGATACAGAGTATACTCTTCTCTTTCAGTCATAAAAAACATTAATAGAGTATCTTTAAAACTTGGTTTGGTCACTCTCATAAAGTAATCAAATCCAAAGATTTGTTGAAGACTCTGGTTTTCACCATTGAAACAGAGCACCAAAGTTCACAGACAAAACGAAATAAAAGAAAACTGAATAACAAAATGTTTTAAAAAATCACAAATTTGTATCAATCCACTATATTCTGAATGTAATATAAAAAGTTAGAATACAAATTTGTATTTCAGATTTCTAAAATAAAAAGAAAATGTGATTAACGCCTTATATGTATAATTGAAGGAATCTCAAGATTGCAAAATTTAAAAATAAAACTCAAAATGTAAAAACAAAACATTAAAGTTAGAATATTTAAATTTTTACGGGTGCAGGAAGAAAGTGTCCATCATGAGTAAAAAAAAAAAACAGAAAACCTATTAAGAAGACCCAAACAGGTTCAAAATAGGTTTTTTCTTCCTGCACCCAAAATTTCTTTGTGCACCCCCCACAATTTTGTAAGAGGATTTTTTTTCCTTTTTCAATAATGACTTTCGAATTACTCATCCTGCAAATTTTATTGAGCACACATTCTAGAATGAGATTTCTAAAATTTACCGAATGGAATTTAAACATAATTTCCAGAATAAAATTCTCAGAATAAGAATTTATGAATATAATTTTTAAAATGTATGAAATACATATCAGGATAATTTTTTTGAAAAAAAAAATTATAAAACAAAATTTCCAAAATATATAATACTTTTGAGAATGATCTTCCTCAAACAAACTTTAAAGGGTAAGTTTTTCAGAACGAGTGGTGTGATGTAATGAATGAGAATATTTAGTGGAGGTGCAGGAAGCAAAACCTTAAAATAAAATATGCTATTGGACGAAATGGGAAAGTGTATACACAGATTATTTTTGTGTCTAAGCTATTCACCTATTTTTTCCTTTCACGAAATTGGAAAAGTTTAGTTTCCACCGTCGATTTGTACCTCATCCAACTTGAAATCTCCAGTTTCATGTATTTCTTACCACCATCCTTACATCATTAAACCAAACTAATGTTTTCCTACATTTTTGTTGGAAAATATTTTATTAGAATAAAACTAAGTTCCTTCTAAATGTCACTCTCCTGGTTCCATGTCAGTGTTCCATTATACATAAGAAGGTTCTTTTGTGCGTGTGAACTTCAAATCTGTCAACACAATAATATTACTTGTCAGCTTTCAACTGAACCGTATTCAAATTGCTTCACTCTCCTTTATTTGGATAGTTGGTTGGTGAACTTTCCCCGTGTTCATATGTGCAAACTTTGAAAGTGAATGAAAAGAAAACTTAGAAAGAACCTATTTAGATCCTATTATTAGTTGATTGTGTTTTTGATTTTAAAGAATCAGTTTCTGAGAAGAGCTGAAAATAAAAAAGTAATACTATAAATGATCATATGCATACGGAGGGTATGACCTAAGAGAAGATAATGTAGTTTCTAAAACTCTAATAACTTTGAAATCGTACCAAACCTAAGAATGGTGATAAAAGACGGAATAGACAATAACTTTATTAATTAACTTAGATTGTGACTATAAACAAATTATAAACTACTTAAAAAACTTACTAAAACAAATATAGACAAAATTTAGTTCTGAAAGATAATAAATTTTAAAATAATTAATTAAATGTTTAAAATTCTAATGGTTAAAACATAACTCCCAATGATAGCATTTATCATTCTAAAACCATTTCTTTAAAAACCTTCAAATTCCTATTCTTACACCCAATCAAATTTCTATCTTATGCATCTTTTACAAATATTATTTTGGTCAACATATTATGATCATACTTTCTAGTTCAAACTTTTCTTCCAAAGAGGACTAGATAAGAAACAAAGATAGTTAAACTAAATAGCAAACATTTTTCAGAAAAAGAATCAGGAGAAAACAGATTTTTACCTTTTTTAAACTATAACCATAACTTGTTTATTACTTGATATCTTAATGCATACAGAAAACATATGATTAAACTAATACTTGAATTAACTAATATCACCATGTTCCAAAAGATATGTGGTTTTTTCTAAATGATCATAATCAAATTAATCCCCTCCTCCTTTGTGGGTGGTATTGCCACTAAAGCAAGGTACAAATCTAACTGGCAAATAGACCCCTTTTTAAGGACTTCACAGCGGAATCTGCTTTTCGAAGGTTGGTTGTGTTGTGCTGTTGCGTGTATGCGCCTCTGAAGCAGCGTGGCGCTTTGCATGATCAAGGCGTGTAGGTTTGTTTGGGTTTGACACATAAAAAAATATATATAATTACATCATATGAAGAGCAATTATGATGGCTAATGGGTCCTCCAAAAATTTCCACACAAACAAAACAAACAACCCAAAAGCAAATGGTCCCATTATCATAAAGTGCAACCCTCACAACACAAACCATTCCCCTGTTTCACACTTTCCCTCAACAACAAGTTACTAAACCAAATCAAATCAACAATCTCCAATGAAATGTGTCTAACTTTTCTGAAAATGAGTTGATTATCCAAGGAGTCTAGTGATTAGTAGCCGCTTAAGGTCCCACATCTAGAATCTCACTCTTCCTTCCACAATCACTACCCTGGCTCCACTTTCACACTCACCATCATTAATCCCACTTACTTACCCCCCAACTGTTAACTACACATCTCAATCATTCAAATGTCTCCTCAAAACTCCCTCTCTCCTCTTCTTTTACATTTCTCAATATTTCACTCCCACAACACAACCCTATCATCATATATCTCTACCCCTTTGACCAAACCAATTCTCTTTCTTCATATATCTTTTTCCTGCCCAACTCATTCATTTCCCACATTTAATTAAGGATAACTCTAATAAATACATGTCCTTATCACTTAAGGAATCACTGCATCACATAAAGTTACTATTTTGTTTTGATTCAGAAAAGAGAACGAAATTAATGATTTATCAGTTCAAGGCTCCACGAGAAGCGTTGGATCTAAGGCAGTTTCAAATTATTTGGTTTTGGATGCATGGGGTTTAGGCATGGACACATATGGCACAAGGAAACTATGAAGGTGTGATTGCAAAAGCGGAAAGAAAGGAAGAAGTGTGAGCACGCTGATTAGGTAGCTCAAGTAAATTATTCGTCCTATGTTCTTATTACAAAAATTCAACCCATACTCTTCAGCATTTCTCATGATGCGGTTCTATAACACTTTTTATTAGAACTATTTATATTGATTTTGGAGGGGAATTGAAGTAACGATTAGTTTCAACTTTCTGCACTACTTCAATGTCTCTCCTCAATAAGGGAATTAAAGGCCATGCATTTTTTATTTATAATATAGCACCGATTGACCCATCAATGCTGCAAACATACATCAATAGAAAAGGCAGAGTCAATGCGAAATGATGATGGTGATAGCCTCAACCATACGAATGAATGATGATGACGGATACTATGATTTCACTAAAGTTGTCTACATGTAAACCCTAATCTAATTCTTCTTTTGACTAGTTACATTATTTACCATTTTTTTGTCATTATTTATCTGGTGTAGTATTGTATAATTGTTGAGTTTTCTTAAATATCAAAACTCTAACCATCTAATAACCAATGAAAAAAGAAAGACGTAATTGTAACCCATAAAAAAAAGTGATTATAGTATGAAACCACACGGATTTTCAAAACCAACCAAACAAATAGTATTCTCCAATAAAGTTTGTGCTGAGGTTTTACATTGTTCAATAGTTTTCTTAATAAAAATAGTATAGGTCCAACATAATTTGTCATATGATTAGTTAATTTGTTTAATGTTCATTAACTAGTATACATATGTGCTGCATATACTATATGAAGTGTATATACTAACTGTTCATGGCATCATATACCCTACATTTTTAATTAATCTGACAGGATGAATGCCACGTTTATACATGATCTTGTTACAACATCATTGACATTGACATGTTAAAGTGTTTCTTGCGTGAAGTTTTGGGCTAATCAGTTTCAAAATAATTTGTGTGAATGGTGGATATAACTGAATCATATACTCACAGTGTTTTATGATTTTGGAATCAATCCTTTTAAAGTAAAATCGTAATTGTTAGAAACAATAACACGTCTGGCAAAGAAATAAAATATTACGTACACGCAGGAAAACATTACTTATTTCGAGATTAGCATTGAATAGTTTTACTCCATTTTACTGTTAAATAAGAATATTTTTACATTTTAAATTTAATTAGTATGACTTGACTAGAAAACTAAGTTAGACTTTCTTTAAATGAAAAGAATCACATTAAAAAGGTTGATTAACTAGGTTTTCCTAGATAGATTAATCATTGACAAAAATTAGTTAATATTATAT